>Ga0214543_1005496_pt1 | contig 23258 bp, 13 predicted proteins | sample CNSS2metaG_FD_160094 | JGI IMG/M metagenome (GOLD analysis project Ga0214543, IMG submission 160094) | Root nodule microbial communities from cowpea collected in UCLA plant growth center, Los Angeles, California, USA - CNSS2 | ecosystem: Host-associated > Plants > Roots > Nodule | place: USA... | reverse complement strand
TATATTATATATATATATATATTATATATTATATATATATATTATATATATTATATATGTATTTATATATATATATATATATTATATATATATATATATATTATATATATTATATATGTATTTATATATATATATATATAATTTAATATTTAAAATTTATTGGTGGGTTGGTGAATCAATCCGGCCCATCACGGGTTCAACCCGAATAAGCCGGATTATTAGTGGGTTGGGTTCATTTTTAACCTTTACTGAAATTTGTAATTTTTTTCAACCCAACCTAACCCGAACCCGTGATAAGCCGGGTTGACTCGCAGGTTATAACCCATTTTGACGGCTCTATCTTTGTGTGCATTCTTCTTGTCATACTTTTTACATTAATTTATTTATTTACAATAACATGTATGCACAAAATGATTTGAAAATATCTACAAGCTCTATTCAACCCCTTCTCCTTCTAGGGCCACATTACACCAAGAATTACTTGGCTATTTAGAGACGTCCAAGGCCTATAAAGCATATAACTCTAGGACATGTACCATGGAAGAAGCCATACATGTAAAGTTTAACGATTATAATCCTAATAAGAAATTATTAGAGTTGGATGATTATTATTGTTTTGACATGCAAGTTCAAAAGAAAAAGAGTATAGCACACCCCACAATAAATGACCCTACATTAGACATTCTCTTACTATAGCACATTACATTAGACTACCTTAGTAGACGACCCTCACCAAACGGGGATGGAGAAACACAGTAGATGTGTCATCAGACACACTAGATGCTCCTATCGAAGAAAAATAACCCTCTTCACTTGAGGTCATTCTAGGTGGTCCAAATAAAGGAGTCATAACTAGATCAAAGCTCAAAGATCATGAAGCAATGATATCTCACAACTTAAGCCTGGGAATGTGGATAAAGCCTTAGAGGACGAGAGGAATGAAGTTTAGACATTGGTGAGTCCTCCTCACCCAAACGTATCATTAGAGCAAAGTGGGTGTATAGAAACAATAGGAAGATATTAACTATACTGAAACTTATGCTTTTGTTGCTAAACTAGAAGCCATTCCCATATTATCCTCATTTATTACATATAGTAACATAAAACTATATCAAATGGAAGTAAATGATGCATTTACAAGTGGATTCATTAAGGAAGAAGTATGCATAGAACAAACCCATGGTTTTAAGGATTTAGCTCATCTGGACAATGCCTATAAACTCAATAAAGTTTTTTATGGTTTAAAACAAGCTCTTAGAGTTTGGTATGAGAGATCGTGTGTTTTTCTAATTGAACATAGATTTACTAGATGTCATGTAAACACGACCATATTTAGGAAAATTTATTTAGATGAACTCATACTTATCCAAATATATGTAGATGCCATTAGTTTTGGTGCTACCAATGAATCACACTGTGAGGAATTCTCAAGCCTTATGAACATGATTGGAGATTTAAAATTCTTCCTTGGTTTGCAAATAAACAAGCTAAGGATCATATTTATATTCATCAAACCAAGTACGTTAGAGAACTCCTTAAATATTTAACTTTGGAAGATGCAAAGGAAATGAAGATCTGAATGCATCCTTGGGATTAGAAAAGGGAATCTAAGTTAGTAGATCACACTAAATATAGGCATAGGATTGGCTTATTTTTATATCTCACTACATGTAGGCATTATATCATGTTTATTGTTTGTTTATGTAATTGTTTATAATCATACTCAAAAGAAGTACATCTAAGTGTGGTTTAAAAGAATATTTATATACCTAAAAGGTACTACTAATCTTGTTCTCATCTATAAAGAGCAAGAAAGTCATACTTTGTTGGGATACTGTGATATTGATTATGCAATGGATAAGGTTGAAAGGAAAATCACAAGTGGAGGATGTCACTTCATTGGTGGGAATGTAGTCTCATGGTGCAGTAAAAAGCAAAGCACAATTGCATTATCAAATACTGAAGCAGAATACATATCAGTTGCCATCTGCTGTTCGCAAATCCTTTGGATCAAAACCAATTGAAGGATTATAGATAAATAAGATTAACGTCCATATACTTTGTGATAATAGTACTGCCATAAACTTGACTAAAAATCCTATTCTGCTTTCTAGGGCGAAACACATTAAGATTAAACATCATTTCATTAGAGATTATGTTTAGAAGGGTATTATTCATTTAAAGTTTGTCGCAACAGATGATCAATTAGCATATATATTTACAAAACTTCTTACTCAAGAATGATACAGTCATCTAAGAACCCTTCTAGGCATGACTCTTGTGAATGGATGATTAATACAATGTAGTGAACATTAGACACATTTAAATCTACTAGACACATATAGATGCATTAGACGCTCACATGCACATTTACTTGTCACATGCATTTTAATGGAATTTTTGTAACTTCATACATTGCATTTAGACATGTACATTTGTGATTATGATGGATGTTAAATAATTGAGTGATTGATTATTATTGCTTCATTTTTCAAACATCCTTATACCATGTGTCCTTATATTAAAATATCATGTGTGAAAATATTTTTTTTTATTTCAAATCAATTGTGAAAATATATTTAATTTGAAAATGTTCTGATTTTATTTTCAAAATGAACTTCAAATATTTTTAGTTTTTCACCAAAAATTGAAAATTAAATGTTGCAAATTATAATATCTTTCTTCAAATATTTGAGTTACAAATCTTTCTAAAATTGCCATGTACTTGTATATACAATCTATTAATTGACCTAGAATCACCCATCTCCTTCCTTCTTAACCTAAAGTCTTCTTACAATCATGAGTCCAGCAAGAGGAAAGCTTCAAACTCTTGCTTGATAAATTGACATTTGCTTTGAATAATGATTAATTTGATATGTTTTGATTCATATTTCGTTTTGTTATGATCTTATTTTATTCACTTTGACATCATAATTATTTTATACTCTAATACCTAAAATTCTATCTACCAATCTTAATTGATATATTGATATGAATTGTGCCATTCATAATGAGATATCTTTTGATCCCACCCTAATCCAATTTTATGATATGACTGATCAACATGTGCTCCGATGGGTTTTGTCATCACCAAAAGGTAGGGATTGATAAAGTAGATGATCTCCTTTAAGCCAATATGGTTTTGATGAAAACAAAATAATCACTTTACTAGTCGATCAAGTCTCTGGTTAAATACGAGAGAATGTCTAATTGATACAATGAGTAATAATGATTGATCACCTTTTTTTATAGATCAAAATGTATAATATATAGATGTATTTTCATATGCTTAATTGATAATATTCAAGGGTTGTGTATATAAGTGTAAAATGGAAGCAAATGCAAGGGTCAAGTCTTAGCATTAAACGAGTCTAACCAGTTGACAAGTCAATGCATTAGACGAGTACACCAAAGGCAACCACCAGGTATAAACATTAGACAACCCATGTTGTTAGATGACCTAAGTCTCTAAGGAACACAAAGTATTAAACGAGTAAGACATTAGATGACTCAAGGCATTATATGACCCAAGGCTACTTAAGCCTTTAGACAATTAACTACAACTTCACACTAAAACGAATTATAACGCATTTTGGTATTTGGGTAACTGTTTTAATCTCTTATTGATCATGTGATTCGATATATTAATCTGAATATTTGAAATAGAGAATTGATTATATAAGCCACAACGTTCAAAAGAATTATCTCATGATAATTCATATTTTGGAAGAAGAAAGTTTTTAAATCAAACATTCAAATAAGATGAACATTAGGCAATAATTGATGAATGTACTATTTGATTAAGTGTGAAATATTAGTGCTCTAACAATTAAAATGTAGAAGCATGTTGTACAAAGTTTCCTTTACAAGGCAATTATGAACATTCTAGAAAAAACATAATTCAAATCAAGTTTGAGCTCATTCAAGTAAGGAAAAAAGATATATCTTAAAGTGCATCAACAAATTTAGAATCGAAGTATTGAAGAATTAAATTAGAGAATTTGTCAAGTCATTCCATATCAAAAAGATCATGATGAGGCTCTGCAATTCAAATTTTCAATGACTATCAAATGCAACAACTATGTAATGGATACAAAGCCATAACAAAAGACTAACGAAAAACTGAGAAAGAACAAAGTTTTGTGAAATTGTTATATCAATAGTTTTTAGAAAGATATGGGGTTGAGAACTTACATATTGTAAATCCTTCACCAAGTGAAGATGTAACTTATGAGTTGAATTGCGTTTGTAATGAGAATGTTTTTCTAATTATTCATTGTAATTGAGAGTTCTTGATCTCAGGGGAGATTTAGAAGGATACATGGAGAGGTTGATACTAGGTATAGCCTAGAGAGTTTGTAATCGTGTACTTGCAGAGGTTGAAACTCTTATAACCTGGGGAGGGTGATATTCGTTACTAACCAAAGGAGTTGACGAAATTTCTTAAGCAGATTGCTTAAGAGACTAAACATAGCCTCAATGTGAGGTAAACTAGTATAAATTCTTTGTGTGCTTTTTCTCTATCCCTACTCTTTACATTGAATATTTTGTTTGCGCCAATATTGTTTGAATTTTTTTATAAGCTTTATTCATTCTCCCTTCTAGAGCCACGTAACACAACAAATATTATCATTCATTCATCACATATAACATTTAATAACATTTAAAACAAATATTGATCAAAATATAATAATATGATGAAAGACAAACAAGCCTTGAGAGGTAAGAAAAGCAAGTTAAGTTTTAATATTTCATTGGCGTAAATGATCTAGATGCGAAGGTTATGTGGTCATAATTTTATGCAGATTTTTTACGCCGTTAGCTTTGAATGTTTGGTGATTTGTTGTATGTTGAATAGTGAGGAGTCAAAAATATTTCAATTGAGTCAAATTTATTCAAGTTGTTATTTTTTAGAACAAAAGATTTCACGTCATCAATAAGAAGTGAAGAAAAATATCTTACTTTAAACCAATTAGATCACTTGATATATATTTGCAGAACTTTTAAATTAAATAGAGTTGCTAAGTGAGTAAAGCTCTTAGTAGGCGAAATTAAATAAATTTAGAACATGAGAGCATTGGTCATTAAGGGAGTTATTTCTTTATTAAGCGAATTATTTTGTTAAAACTCACAGAGGTTTCTCATCGGACAAGCATGTTCTTGCATCAGGTGAGCAGGCTTTTGGCTGATCAAGCCGATGTTTTTGTTGAGCGAGCAAGTTTTTGGTTAAGCAAGAAACATTTTTGGCTATGCAAGACAATTTTTTTTTTTCTGAAAAGCCTAATTTTAAGTTCTTAACATAGATTCACCTTTTCCTTGGAAGGACGACATGCATGACTATTATTTTTTGATAAAATAACTTGGCTCTAGAGGTGTAGTGGGCAATTGAATAAAGCATGTATACATTTTCGCGCAAAGGGCTCAAGATTGTATACACAAAATATTTATACTGGTTCACTCAAACTCCCAAGCTACGTCTAGTTCTCCCTTAAGCCTTCAGCTTAAAAGGTTCCATAATCAAATAAATTTATTACAATGAATACACCAACCTCTCCAGGTAGCAATGAGTGCACAAATCTCTCCAAGTTCCATGAGTACAAACCTTTCCAAGTACAACTTCTCAATCTCCCCTAAGATTAAGAACTCTCAACGAAATAAGGAAATACTCTCTATAGAGAGAAAATGTTAATCTCACACGGAAAAGCTTCACTAAGTGAAGTTATTACAAGTTTTCTCACAATCCTAAAAAATACTAAGAATATAAGTATATGAAATAGTATAGCATATTGTTGATAATCAAGTTGTTCATATCTTCAACCTTCAAAGGTAATCCTCTATTTATAGCTTTGGAGAATATGAACATTGATTCTTTAAATGCTAACTTTGATCGGTTAGTCTTTTTGTATAGCTTTTGAAACTTTATCTTCAATCAGAAAACATTTGATATAGAAAGATCTTATCTTCACATACATTTTGAATTATATATGTTAAAGGAACCTTATCAAACAAATTATGTAGATATAGCACTAATAATAATTTACACAATCATTAAAAATTATTTATATCCTAAAATATTTTGAAGAAGCGTTGAAGTACTTAATCCAAAGATAAACAATGCATTGAGATTGATTTTTATCTTAGTTTCTTATCAGCTATTCAATTTGGCATCAACTATTTATATGTAACACTAAAATAAATACCGTCAAACTATAGAAGATACATGATAGACGAGGCCCTATATAGTCTTCTCCTTTGACAAAACTTAATAATGAAAGCATATTTTCTATAAATCCTTTATCTTTATAAATTGTGCTGAACATTTTAGTCAAATAATAATTTAGTCAAATAATAACATATATTTTCTATCAACACCCAATTTTGTCCAGATTATAATGTTTTTTTTTTCTTTTCATCTTATTTTACTTTTATTTTATTTTTTTACTTTTATTATTATTCTATTTTTATTTTATTTTTATTTTTATTTTTTGTTTTATATTTTTATTTTATTTTATTTTATTTTATTTTATTTTTTTTGTTTTAATCTTATTTTATTTACAATTTTCTTTATTTTCCTTTTTTTACTTTTTATTATTTAAGAAAAAAAATGAAATGAAAAAAAAGGGAAAAAACCAAAATGTTAACATAAGGTCTTTGATGGCTAGCTAGCCATGGTCATGATAGCTAAAGAAAGAAAGAGCAGGAAGCAACATCTACTTTCAGCCTTATCCCACGCACGTCTCGAGGTGAGAAAGAAACAGAGCAGATGCATAACAAATATCATCAGAGTCCCCTCATTCATGGAGGGACCTTCTTCACTCAAGGGGGCTATTTCTCATTCTGTTGTTGGCAAGATGAAAAACAACACCTTCACCCTCTTGATTCCAACTAAAACATTATAACCCATTGTTCCTCTGGATTCACTCAACAAATTCACCTCCTCTCAATCGCTCCATTATCACCTTCATCTTGAATCGCTCCATTATCACCTTCATCTTGAACCTGCACATAATAACACCAAATTTTCTTCCTCAATTTTTTTCATCACCATCATATTCACACGGCCTCCAATTCATTCGAATCTGGGTACACGGCAAACAAAACAGTACACACTCCAAATCCACCCTTCTACCTACACTCTCATCTTCATCCACCTGCACAAAAACCAGAGATAGCAAAAACCCAAGACCAAAACCCAAACGCTCAACAGTAGATTCACAACCTCTCAATCACCTCCTTCACGCCGCAACCCAACCTCACCACAAACCAACCCATCTCACACGGTCACCAACAAGCGTCATCACCTTCGCCCGCACCTTCCACCTACACAGATACAAACATACACCAAACTTCTCTAGGAACAATCAATCATAACCTTTTGATCCCCATTCGTAAAACTATCATCCCCATTTTGCTTCATCACTCCATAATAGCACCGAATCATCATCACTGGCACCCTTCCATCATCGCAACCCGACAGCGAAACAGAAACAGAGAAGAGAGAAAATCACCAGTGGCGATGCCGCCGGCGAGTCGGAGATCCGGACGGTGGAGTGTGGTCGCGTAACGTTTTCGAACCTAGTCGCAGTGTGGTTGGCATGGTGGTGGTGAGTTGAGGGAGTCATGGCGCTTTTCTCTCTCGCGGAAGAAGAGAAGCAAGGATTGGAGATGGGTGGACGACCGATGACGGTCGGAATCGCCGACGGTAGTCTCCGGCGAACAGGGCTGCGCAGCCGTGAAGGGGTTTGGGGCAGTTGTGTGGTCACGCGAGGAAGAAACTGGTCCTGTCTTGCGCGAGAGAAGAGATGACGATTGAGACGATTTTGGGGGTTAGGTTCTCGCCGACGATGCCTCCGATGGCGACTGGCGTTGACAGCGGCGTGTCTCGCCGGCCGTGAGACTTGCGGCAGCGGCGCTTGCTGACGGGATCTTGGTGGCTCGGGAGAAGAGAGGAGGGGCTGCCATGGTAAAAGGAATAGCTCTAATTAGGGTTTTGTGAAAAAGAAAGAAAAGGGCTTTGCGCACCCCCCCTTTCAATCTTCGCACCCCTCCCAGTTTGATGTGTTGGATCTATTTGTGTTTGTTTAGCACACCCCTTTATTTCCTGCACGCACCCCACTTGTTACTTCGTACACCTTCCATATGTGATACTCATGCACCCCTATATCTTTGTCTATTGTTTTTGGGCTTATTGTTGTGTTTTCTGTGTGCACCCCCACTAATCATTCATGTACCCCATATTTTATTTTCCACTTTTTTTCTTCTTAAATAATTTCATCCTTTTATTTATTTATTTATTTATTTATTATTTTTCTAAAAAAAACAAATATATTTGAAAATTATCAAAATTACAAAAATAGGAAATCTAAAAATTCTCTTTAACTTTATTGTGTCTGTCCGGTCGCTCGCACCGCGTGACACTCATTTTCAAAATATCAAAAATATTTTCTTTCTTTTTTAGTGTCTGCCCGACCGTTCGCGTCGTGACACATTTTCGGGTAATTGAAAAATACAAAAAAATATAAAATTTTAAAAATACAAAATATCAACATTTTCCAACAAATTTTTTTTTAAGAACTACGTGATCCTTGATTCTCCACTGTGAGATACGTAGGAGCAAGGCCAGTCCTTGTCAGGTTCAAATCATTTTCTCAATTGTTTTCCAAATCATTTCTCCTAAAGAACTACGTAACCCTGATTTCTCATTTGTAATGAGAATACGTAGGACCAAGGTCAATCCTTGTCGGGCCCAAAAATTAAAAAAATATTTTTGTTTCTTTTTAGTATTATTTGTCTCATTATTTTTGGGGAAAATCAATATTTTGAAAACCACATCAACTTTGCATTTTTAATTAAAGGTACCTTCGGGCGGGCGTTGTAGGGTGCTAACACCTTTCCTACGCCTAACCGACTCCAGGATCCAAAAATTTGGTTTTTCGTAGGCTTATTTTATTTTTATGGTTTTCCATAGTTTTCCAGAATAACTATGGTGGCGACTCCAAATCTTTTTTAAACCCATTTCTTATTTTTCGGTTTGCCTTCCCGTCGCGATTTCAGTTGCGACACTTTCCATATATAAATTATAAACTTGTATATAGATTACACTTTACATACAGATTTTATATACAATTTTTTTTTCATATATAAAATCTCATTACATACGGATTATTTCTTTATGTAACAATAAAGAAGTTCCTCTCCTTTGTTTTGTTTGTAAAATCCGTATATAAATGAAATCATAGCTTTCATATAAATAAAAAAGTATTAAAACAACTTTGAAAGTATAACAAAAGTTTTTTTCGTGAAAGTGAATGTTCAACTCTTTGTCGAGGCCTTCTACCACTTCTCGAGCATCTCTTTCAGATTAAAAGTGTCCATCTCATGTTTGTTCGCTGGTGGTTTCCATTGAATCTCTGATCTGCTCATGTTTTCGGCCTCGTTGTTCCCGTGACTGTCATGACTTTTCATTGCAGGTGTTAGGGTTACATGATGAGTTGACACAATTTCGATACCGGTGTGGTGGTAACGAATTCTCGTGGTGTTTGTTCAATTGTTGATGAAGCTGTTTCGTTTTTCTGTAAATCTACGCCGTAAAAAAGCTTGCAGAAGTTGTATTTCTATTGATTGGAAGTGCAATCCAAGTGTAGGTAGAAGGTCATGGTTGTTCTGGCGACATTCGCGGTGTGGGGTGGTGAATGAACGACCATCATGGTTTGGGCTTTTTCAGCTTTGTGTTCTCCCCATTTCGATTTTTGTGCTTTCTTTACGATTTATTCATAAGGTTCTTATTTGTCTTAGTTCTACGAGTGAGAGAAGATCCAAGATGCTTTTTTTAATGAAATTATACAAGGTCGTTCTATTTTTTCAAAAAAAATGTTATTCCCATTTTCTAAGAAAGGTCAATAGTGTTGGGGTGTGGGGAGAAAATCACTTACTCAGCATATTGAGGGATTGGAATAAGAAGAGAAAAAAAGTCATTGAATTTGTTGTTGTATTTTGATATTTTATTACAGTTAACTCCTTACTAACCTTTTGTTATTAGATTTTGCAATCTGTATTATTCATGACACACTCCCTTAATTCATACTTCTCAATTATACAACTTTTTACTACAAGTATACAACGTTTTCAATCTTCCCTTTATTCACTTGGTCTCTCAAGTAATGCAATCTTGTCTCTATGTGTTTGCTCCTTCCTTGTGCTACTGAATTTTTGGCTTGGTTAGGTGCTGAAATATTGTCAACAACAAGTTCCATTGGTTCTTCCATTTTTAAGTGCATGTGCTCGAGTAAGGTTTGGAGCCACACATCTTGGCATGCCCCTTGTGATGTAGGATGATATTCTGCCTCACACCACGAAGGAGAGAATAAGGATTGATAGTTGGGTTGCAAGTGGAAAGAAAAAAAGTTGAATCTATGGCATTGGAGTGGTTACTCGTACCAAACATGTGGACAAACTCATATATCATGGAAGTTCAAGTCACTCTTTAGAAGAGATTGTCCAGCTAAAACAATAAGTTTTGAATTATAGGGAGGACAATAACAGGTTAAGCCAACAATTACAACAACAACAACGCCAATTTCAGTCATTTGTTAGTGTTATCCTCCCTTTCCTTTCACTAGATGCACAAACTACATTACAACAACAACAACAAGAGCAACATCATCAACCTGAGCGAAGCCAACCTCAACGAGATCAGGAGCAACGACAACTAAACAATCAACAAAAACAACATGACTACTCTGAATATTAGGCCTTTAGATGTTTGCACTTCTTCATTATGTTAGCACTTTTATATTATGTTTTGTTAGAGCTTGATTACTATTATATCTTTGAGCACTTTTTGGATTACATTAGATTATATTATGTTAGCATTTTTATTAGAACTATATTAGCACTTTTAGACTGAATTGTTGGAACTTATTTTGTTTATAACTTGGATTTGGATAATGTTGTTATCTTTGATTTGGATTTTATGTTGATTATATTTAACTTGATTTGGATTAAGTGATATGTTGTTTGCTAGTGTTGGTTAAATTTCATTGCAATTGAAAGGAAATGTAAAAAACATTGGAAATAAAAGAATATAGTTTTGAACTTGAAAAGTATACTATTAAATACAGATTTACATAGAGAATAAACTGTATAAAATTGACCCAACATTATCTACGGATCATTTTGTATGTAATACATTCAACATTACCTACGAATTTTTTCGTATGTAATTTACATGCAGATTATTTAATATGTTATATACACATATGTATCTTGGTCAATTATCTACGAATATTTTTGTATTTAAATTACAAATGGAATATTCCATATGTAAAGTTACATACGAAATTTTTTCCGAATGTAAGTTTACCGACACCTAATTTACATACAAATTTGTTTTCGTATGTAAGTCGTAGATAATATCTAATTACACATGGATTTTATGCATTACATATAGATTTTGTCCATAGAAAAAAATAGTTTTTTTTTTTTGTAGTGTCACAAAAGATACTTTATGTTTGTGATTGTTTGTGCTAACCATAACAAAATTGGTGATTACGTTGTCTATTGACTTGGCATGAGCATATAACCCTAGCTCAACTTCATTTACGCCACTCATTGTGTGGCCCAATAGCACATCAAATGAAGAGGTAATTTGCTCCAAACTTTGCTAATTGCACCAAATTTCAAAGAAGTTTTTGGCCTTATAATATATTATGTTCTTCAAATTTAAACTACATATCGTTCAGAGCTCCAAAAAATATGTTCTACCACTTAAATTAAAGATCTTTGAGATCCAACGCAAAAGTAATCAACTCACATGGACAACTGTAGAGAAAGTTACAAGTAACACAATTAGCAAAGGTCAATGTTGAAAATCCTACGTTTATGGGCAGTGCTAAGCACCAATAAAGTGGCATTGGACAGTAACATAATAAGGGCTAATCTTTTTGGTTGTGTGTGCTGCAAATGGATGTGTGTGGTGCTGCTGCAACTCCTGTAACTTTCTAAAAATTACAAATCTAAGCTAAAATTGAAAGATAAAAGAAACAAAAATGCTAAAGGGGTGTAATAAGCTTCAATAAGAGAGTATAAAATTTGAGTTATCAATAACAAATTTTTATTGAGGAAATAGTCCTTCTATTTGTTGACAGTGAAAACACCAAGGAGTCAATGAAGCAAAGAGTCTTTAGCTCAAGTTCCAAGAGATTATTGAAGTGATATATTCTTAAAGTGGATCCTCTTAGCCAAACATTATAAGCTACCATCCCTACAACATAGAATTGGCATATAGATATTCAATAAATACAATCCTAACTTAATTGTATATGCATATTGTTTGAGCAAGTGATTATTATCAGATTTAAAACAAGACTGAATAGTGTGATATCGTCTTACAGACCAAACACTTGAATCTTTTTGATATGTTGTTTACCAAACTTGCATCTTTCAAACGAAGCACAACCATGCTTTTATGTTTTGTTATTTTTCAACACTTAATAAAAATCATAGGATGTTGAACTTTTCCTTAACAATTTCCACCTTGTTATGGTGCTTAAAACAATAAAAGTAAAGACATGGAGATTTCTAAAAGGGTTTAATACATCAAGTTTTTACAAAACATTTTTTTACCAAAAAAACATAGATAATGTCGCAACCTCGAAAAAAATCGAGACGAGACGGCGAACATAAAATAACATCCTTTTAAAATATAAATTTAATAAAGGGGAGTCGTCACCATAGTTTTGGGAAACTATGGAAAACCTAAAAAATGGTCTACGGAACCGAATCTGGTCCAAGAGTCAATTACGTGTGGGGAAGGTATTAGCACCACACGTTCGTCCTAAGACAGTTTCCTTTAATCAAGTGTGCAAAATTAATGTAATTTTAAAATATTTGTTTTTTCCAAAAAAAAGCAAACAAAACATATTAATATGAATGAAGAAAAAAAAATTATATTTGGGCCCGACAAGGTGTTTGACCTTGCTCCTACATATTCTCATTCAAAATGAGAAATCAAGGTTCCATAGTTCTCTTTTAAAAGACAAATTATTAAAAACTTCAATTTGATTAATATCCCTTTTTATCATTATTTTTTTTAATTTTAATGTATAGGTATTATTTATCAAGTAAATATGAGACTCAACATGATATAGATTTACCATCAAGTAAGTCCAAGACTAGACATGATGATTAAAATTTGTTTAAGAAAAATATTTAATTATGAAGCAAGTCTGAGACTAGACATTATAATAATAATTTATTTAAGAAAAATATTTAACTATCAAGCAAGTCTGAGACTAGAATGATAATTAAAATTTATTTAAGAAAAATATTTAATTATCAAGCAAGTCCGAGACTAGACATGATTATCAAACTTTATTTAAGAAAAATATTTAATTATCAAGCAAGGCTGAGTCTAGACATGATAATTAAAATTTATTTAGGAAAAATATTTAACTATCAAGCAAGTTTGAAACTAGACATGATAATTAAACTTTATTTAATAAAAACATTTAATTATCAAGTAAGTCCGAGATTGGACATGATAATTGAAGTTTATTTAAGAAAAACATTTAATTATCAAGCAAGTCCAAGACTACACATGATAATTAAAATTTATTTAAGAAAAAACATTTAATTATCAAGCAAGTCAGAGATTAGACATGATAATCAAACTTTATTTAAGAAAAACATTTAATTATCAAGTAAGTCCAAGACTGGACATGATAATCAAATTTTATTTAAGAAAAAAATATTTAATTATCAAGCAAGTCCGAGACTAGACATAATAATCAAACTTTATTTAAGAAAAACATATAATTATAAAGCAAATATGAGACTAGACATGATAATCAAACTTTTTTTTATTTAATTATAAAAATTGATTCAAAACTTACGTGAAAGAAATTAGGAGCTAAAACTATTATAAGTATATAAAAAAATCTAACAACATTAAAAATAAAATAAAAAGGGTCCAAAGTTGGTAAAAAAAAAAACAATTAAAAACTTGAGGTACAAACAGCATATTATTATGAGGTGCAAATATTAAGGTGTGAGGATGCATATCTCATTAACCAAGAATAGGGTGAACTCATATCCAATTTTATTTTGGTTTTCTTAATTATTTTTCCTACTTATTACTTTTTTACTCTTAAAATGTATTTATTTTAAAATTTTATACTCCTTTTAATTCTCATATGCAGAACATGAAAATGAAACCCTACCCACTAAAAGTCATAAAACGCATCTTTACGTCCTACAATTTTCTAATAAAACAATATACAATATCCTAAACCAACTTTCACAACCTAAGAATCAAGATAACTCCAAATATAACTAAAACAAACATTAATAGACCCCAACCTCTTATAAAAAAAAACCCATAAATAATGTAAAATACAAACATAATTCCCAACTTAATTAATTGAACCTTATTTAGTATCACTAAAATTGAATTCAACTCCTTTGCCTGCCCCACCAATCTCCAAAACAATCCATGATTAACTTCATTAAATGAAACCTAAACAACTTGAACTAAGCATTTATCACCTGTTAAATCCATCCAGAAACAACAATACCTTTACAAAATGAATCATGAAATCCAACTTCCTATGCCAAAGATATTATATTACACATTCAAATCGAAAATAAACCCAAAAACAATAGAGGGATAACACATTCATGAACGAACCCAAAAAAAAAGTTAATGCACAAACAATTACAAATGGCACCATCGAATACAAGGAACAAAGCAAACCCCAAAACTACGAATTCAATTATATTTTAGCTAAATGAATCAAAAATAACAAGATGGTTACATACCCAAACAAATCCAACCATAGCAACAACACACGCCCCAAACAAATTTGTGGGCTTATCAACTCAAATAGGTGTAAACAACACGTAACCTGAAACAAATTAAAATTAATATTTAAATATGTGGGTCTAGAAATAACCCAAACAAAGTCAAAAGGGAGAAACAGGACTGAAAAACAAAACAAGCATATCAATGAAATTATTCGTTCGACACCAAATCTCAAACTTCAACCTCAAGGATCATTTATTAAGATGGTATCTCATAGCCATCCAAAGTCCATCCTAGCGATATTTGTTGTTTGTTGGGTAGTATACTACCCATTATCAGCGTGCTATCGAACTTTCCATTAATATTTAGTCTTGCGCTCGAAATGTCTATGTCTCAGCATGAGAGGGTGTGTTGAAGATCCCACAAGATAAGACTATTTCATAGTATATTAGTGGGTATAAACCTTACCTTACAAGTCAATTTTATAAGATTGACTTAGACCTAAAATTCACTTCTTAAGATAAATTAACATTACATATAATCTCTCTAACATGTGTGTTCATGTAGTTCAAGGAATCTTAGTCAAGTTTGTTTTTGCCTCAAATCAAACAATCTATGGGACCTCGTTTGATGTGTTATTATCAAACAATGTCTAATACTTTAAATTCAATTTAAATTTTTTTCTAATAAATTTTAATCAAGATGTAACGATCAAAATATTTCTAGATAGTCAAATATACATGAAAGATTTCATAAATTAACAATATATGTGATTTGAATAACTTCAAATGAACAACAATATTTTTATCTCTAAATATGGAAACATGTGATTTGAAACCAATTATCTTATGTGTTTTCTTAACTATGTTTGATCACACTTAATTGTAATATCTCCATATATATATATATATATATATATTTTGAATTGTTTCCTTTAGTAGAATTGAAAGCGAGAACACTCTAATGAATGCTTTGAAGATTATCATAACTTTCTTTTTTTAGTGTCTACCATGAAAAACATGAAGATATAGACTATAATCGGCATGCATAATTGTTAGGAATCCAAGTGTGATTCTAAGTCCCACATTGGCTAGAAATGAGAAAGTGGAGCACTATATAAGAATAAAGACCCATAAACCCATTGCCTTAAGATTTTGGGTTGAGAGTGGTGTCAATGTCTTATGTGGTTGGGCTCAGGTCTCATTGGTGTTGTGTCTCCTTAGTGATACCCCTCCTTATAAACCTAATTGTAATATCTCCATATATATATTTTTTGAATTGTTTCCTTTAGTAGAATTGAAAGCGAGAACACCCTGGTGAATGCTTTGAAGATTATCATAACTTTCTTTTTTTAGTGTCTACCATGAAAAACATGAAGATATAGACTATAACTGGCATGCATAATTTACAAAATCAAGAAACATCTTATTTGGAGCTTCAATGGCCATTTCCAAGAAGCTAAATAAAAAGTTGAAATTGAAGATGAAGAACAATGAAGTGAAACGACAAAACAAAACAAAAATAAAATTTATACAATATCTTACAAAACTATTATTCGTCCTCTAGTGTGTACAAAAGAGGGTGTGCAAAAGTCATTGTAATACTCTTCAAGTTGTGAAGTTTTTCCCACTAAGCTTAAATTATGCTCTCTATTGAGAGTTTTTCTTTTCATTATTAAGAGTTCTTAATATTAGGAGGAGATTAAGAAGGTATTATATGGAAAGGTGTGAATACTCGTTATAACCTAGAAAGGTTTGTATACTCGTTGTAATTATTTGATTAATTAGTGAAACCTCTTAAATTATGTGCTTTTAAGAGATAATTGGATGTAGCCCATGAGTTTAGGTGAATCAATATAAAATCTTCTCTCTGTGCTTGACCTTTGTGAACTAGATGATCTAGTCTAGCGTTGTGTGAGAAAGAGTCTACAAGCTATATTCAACCTCTTCTAAAACCCTACAGTTTTATCAAGTAGGTCACCAATAACCATACAAACCTATCATTAGATGAAGGCTCTAACATTTGGTTCTTTTCTATGTTTGGACTTCAGTGGAATGTTTGCCTCTTATGATGAATTACCAATTTGTTTTTAAGATCGTTTAGGTTTGGTTTGGGTGGTGGTTGGTAGCTTTGTTTTTTATGAGGTTTTAATTAAAGAGAAGGTGGTAGTTGCATTTTCATATGAGAATGAACTTGGCAAGCTTGTTGAAAACTTTCTCTACATCTTCAAAATGCATTTTTGCCAAAATTGAGGCATTTCATTCCCCTCCGTTTTCATTTGATGGTACTTCATCGGGTGTAGTGCGTGAGGATTTGAGTGATGTGTGTGCGTGATTGCAGGTTAGGTGTGTGCAGTGTGGGTGAGGGAGAGTGACGCGTGAGGTGAGTCAAGGAGTGTGGAGGCTAGGGTTAGTGATTTAGTGGTGTGTGTTGGGCTGTGGTGATGGGTGTAGAAGAAAAAGAGAAGGGATTTGGGCCCCTTTTTTAGAACAATGTTGTTAGTTTTTTTTTTATTTTTTTAGAAAAGAGTGGTAGGAATAGAGAAGGGTGTGAGCAAGAAAAAAGGCTTTATTATTTTTAATTTCTAATTAATTAAAGCAATTAATTTTCATTTCGAATTTTTAATTTTATTTTAATTTTTTTTATAAATTTTATTTTATTTTGTTTCTATTAATTTTCTATTCACTACTTTTTTATTTTTTATTTTTTAGAACATATTTTATCTATTTGAACGAAATCGAGTATTAGCAGCTACGTATAAATATTAAAGAGCGAGTTTCATGGGTAGTGGATTTGCACTTGTATTCATGGAATTAAAGATACTAAAGTTCTCTAAATTTTACAACATAGAGCACAACCTAAGTTGATTCTTAAAATACAAATTGTACTCAATCTTTAGTATTTTCTTATACAAATTAAATTTAAATTGGGGTTAAAGATTACAAAACGTAAAACAAAGATCGAAGAAAACAAAATACAGACCAAATGCAAAAATTAAGAAGATAAAATTGAATCAATCCATAGATCCAATAACCAAACAATTTAAGTATCATCTGTAAATATTCAAACCCAAGTTTGAACAATTAATCTATTCATTTAATCAACTAAGCCGATAATATAAATCAAATCTCAATATCATTAAATCTAATCCATATTCATTTACTAGATCAAGGTTCAATCAATTCCTATTTTGAATTCTAAAATCAGAAACCAATTTTATATATCAAAGAAAAAAATTGAAATTAGAGAAAAGAAGAACAAACTTAGAGCGAAGAATATTTGATACAAAAATCAATTAGGCTTCTTTAATCATAATTTTTTGAATTAATCTTTAGGGATTTAGTTCTCCATAGATGGAGAATAGAAAAAAAATAGCATAAAAGAATTGGAAAGGACGAGAATGAAAATAAGGGAAAAGATAGAAAGAAAGAGTAAAGGAGAAAAACTAAAACTTTGAAAATTGGTAAATGGTTTTTGTCTCTCTGTTTTGAGCATATTTAGGCCTTGTATAGTATTTGAAAACTAAAATACATGGAAAGTTTAAGCTAATTAGGTTCATAAGCTCAATCATAAAAGTTTAAGCTAATACATGGAAAGTCTAATTTGCAGGGATCTTTTACAAAATTTTAATAAATCTATCTCAACTTTTAAAAATTGTAAAAAATAGAAGATAACTCCAAATTCAGCAAACAATATGTCCATTTTAAAGCCCAACAAATGTAAAATCTAATGCAACTAAAATCAGCAAAAAATAATATCTATAAAACAAATTAAAACAAAAATAGTGAACAAAAGCTCAAACAAACTGAAAATACAATATTAAAACAAATATGTATAATGAACCAAATTTATTACTATTGAAAGAAAATGATATAAAAAATAAAAATAAAACATATGGAAAGTAAAACACTACACAATAAATTAGTAAATATGTGTACAAAAAATGTGTGTCATCAGTAATCAACTTGTTGAATCATTCACAGAATTCTAATTACTTCGGTCATATGAAAAAGATATAATCTTTATCATCAGGTTATAGTACAAATTCAGAAATAACTACAACAAGTAGTTAAGGGCATAAGGCAAGAAATTTGACTACAAAACTTTACAACACAAACAAACATTTTTATTCATATACACCAGTGCTTACCATTTGAGATTTTATACACATTGATTAATGCATGGGCTATAAATATCACAACATGCCTTAGCCATTAATTTCTTACAATACAGAAATACTTTTGTTTGATGTCATAACCTCTGCATAAACAAATGTTAGAATGGTTGTTAATGTTTTTGACCCGAAAACCTGTGTTTGAATAAAGATTTTTTAGAGTAACTTATTTTTATAAAAAAATTGAAATATTTTATGACAAGATATAATTTTTGGCAATTTTTTAAAATAAATTAAGGAATTTCAAATTCCATCTTTCAAAAAATAAGAATTTAAAATTCTTATTAGTTCCTCCTCTTTCACATATGTGATTCTTTTCTTCATCTTCTCTCATTGACTCAACCTAAAATCATTTGTATCAGCTTGACCTTAGTTAGTTTAACCTTGAAGTGTGTTTATACTTCTAACAAAAGCAACATGAGCATTTGCACAAATAAAACAGCAACCATGAAATAAAAATTAGAATTAAAAATGACAAAAAAGAATAATAAATCTAATTTACCAAGGACAAAATTTGATGACAACTAGAAAGAAAAGACATGAAAATGTTATTTTATTCGATTTCTCATTCTTCTGTAATCCGAAAGGTCTGCAGTTGAAAAGCAACTACAGAGAATATGTTTTACATTAAATAAAGTCTAAAAAATGTAAACAGTGAGATGGTGACTGCATCCCAATCCTCTTCATGTTGGAAACTTCTCACGCCGGCTCAGAAAAAAACAAAATGAAAAAAGAAAAAAAAAAAGTTACCCCAACGAATTTATAAGGTCATTAAAATTGAAAACTAGCCAATCAGCTTTCACAGCAACAGATTCTCGAAGTTGAACACCAGCATAGCAAATGAACATGTCAGCACCACCTGGTTGACGAGCCTAAAAGTGGAGTCACAAAAACCATACAATTATTATCACATATCAATAAGGTATAACAGGAAATAACTAATAATGAAACAACAATTTGATAAAAATATTGGAGAAATAAATATGTTTTTTTGTTATACAGTTATAAAAAAAAATAATATAATGATATTTTAACTCATTTTTTTAATTTATTTTTATAAATTTTAGATTTTTTAGTATTTTTTTTGTACGATATTATGTTGAACATTAATAATACATTAATGTTAATACTTTAAAAAAAATTAATATATTTTAAAACATTAAAATCAGGATCCATCAGTATATTTTGAAGAAGACATATCAAAACAACAAAATAGAAAAATTCAACAAAAAATCCAAATTCAAAATTATGTTTCCTTCCTAAGCTAAATTATAAAGTATTACATATTTATATTTTGTGAAAGCCATGTAAGACATTCTCTCCGACAAACAACATGTGGAGATGACATTAAGTTCAATGTAGAACTCTGTTTGTCATGTAAAAACACTCTACATGCTCACGCTCTTTGTTGGAAAAGATGTTTTACACAACTTTCATTGCATAGACAAAATACTCTATAAATTAGTTTTTGGATAAAAAATATAATTTTTTTAATAGTTAAGAGACAAAAAACATATTTAATCCTAATTAAAAAAAATTGGTTCAAAGAACAACATTACTTTTGATCATTTGTGTGTGAAATCTGGAAGTTTAGTTTAGTAACACAACAAACAGAGAGAAAAACAATGATTATACATTGTTATGTATCAGATGCCAATGTAGTGTTGAGATAGGTTGTTTCAGACTAGGACAAACAAATGTCTAATCAGTTGGAGATGAGGCTTTCTACAAAATTACCAGGAAATACATTTTCTTACCTCCAAATCAGTAGCACCATCTCCCACCATGGTTAAAGTTTTGAAACCACGAGTCTGAAAATCAGTTTGATCAGCTTTAAGCAATAAAAGTAGTTCAAGAAAACAAAAATTCACGTGTGAGTAGTGCCTGAACCTTCTTGATCTGTTGGACAGCAACAGCTTTTCCTCCACTCCTTGAAGTAGGCTCCTTTTCATCAAACCCCAGAAACTCTCCAGAGCTCTTAAAAAGTAGGTTATTGGCAAAAATATTCTGTTCTGGAATTCCAAGTATTGATGCAACAGGCTTCATAAGAACAGTGCCACAAGTTAGAAAAACCAGATTCTGAAGTAAAATATGAATGTATTCTGCAAAGAGACATGTCTGGTGCTAATTTTCAAGGTTATGGGCATCCAATGACTGAATGAACTAGTGATAAAGAAGAAAAAATGTTTATCCAAATTCACAACATGCCATAGAAACTATTCATTTCCTTCCAAACACAAAGTGGATCAGAAAAACCATTAATTTCAACTATTCTTCGTACAATGATCATTTGACGGAAGCCACCAGAGACAAGATAAACATCAATGCCATTAGCCTTTAACTTCTGGACTAACTCTTCTATGCCAGGGGAAAGCCTGCACATTAAGAATAGAATCATAAACATTATTCCAAATCTGTCTGAACTAAACACATGTCAAGATACTCGTTGGAGAAATGATGATTAGAAGGTGAAGAGAAAGAAAGTAATCCGTCAAGCTTTGGTGTTCAAATATCAACCATTTGTCTCATTAAAGATTAAGCTAAGTAGGGATAAGTCAATAAATCTCTTTCATGGAGTATCATTTCTCTACACCAATTTCATTTTATCGTGAATAGAGTGTAGTTTCTTTCCACAATTGTACTATAACTTAAGAACAATTTGAGAAACAATTGGAATACTGAGGAAAACAATTTCTTGCTCTAGAAACCATGCAGCATTTTTTTTGTTAGGGTCAAACGAAAACATATATTAAAAATTGCATTATGTGACTGAATATGCATCAGTTGGGAAAAGTATACATCGTAGTTCAGAAATTCTGCTTCCGCTAGAAAAGGGTTGTGCTAGAAATTACACGGGCATCCTGGGGGAGAGTGACCAAATCTCTTGAATCTGTTCATTAATCTGTTTCAGACATGGATGAATATGTCAAACAGATAAAACTTGTTTTATATTCAATGGTAGACTATAGGATAAAACTAACATCATTTCTCTTCCACTAACAGAAAAACACTGCACAAGTACATAAACTGCACAGTGTTAAAGATACAGTGATAAGGTCTCCATACAAGGATGTTTGATTATATAAGGAAAAGTACCACATCCAGAATTGTTTTGTCAGAACAGAACTAATTTGCTCTTTGTTTTTAACCAGTATTTGAGTGTTGGTAAATTTCAGGCTGAATTCTCTCCAAAAAGGTTCCTGATTTGTAGCAAAACTCACACAAAAAACTAAAACCAAATCCTTTCAATGCTGTCAAATTAAAAGCCTAAACTACAACCTAGTGCTATAAAGCTCTTGCAATGGACACAGTCTTGGAAAGGGTCAGACACATAACAGGTTTATTGTAGAAAGCCTTACCTTGCATTTACAAGAGGCTCATTCAACAAATAGAACCTGTGATCTCCTATTCACACGGCAACAAATCTAACCATCACACCAACACTCCCCCTCTAACAAATTAAGAAAACCTAAGGCAAAAACAATTGGGAAATTCACAAGAAACTGTCCTGGTTACTTTTTTCAGTGAAAAGCCTAATCAAAAGCAAAAAATGTTCATACATTAATCAATCTAGCATCTTAAATCCGAAAAAAGACAACAAACATTGAAAACACCTAACAAAAAACCATTCAGTGTCCCTGAGTCACACCTTGGTGGCTTTTGCTGAAGAAAATTCTGAAGTTGAGACCAAGAGGGGTTGAACAAAGACAACCTAGCAGCCAAGGCTTCCTCAAACGGAACAGAACCACCCATCGCTCTGCGAAAATTCAATACTCAAATCAGACATACCATAAACAACAAAAACAAAATCTCAGATAAAAACAAAAACTTTTCAATTTTAGCAAAGACCCAGTTGAACAATCCAACCTAGCAGTCCACTCTGCAACAGCCTTTCCAGCCCCACAGAACTCAGCAAGCTCATCAATCCCTTCATCCAAACACACAGTGCTATCCACATCGAAGCAAACAGCATCACCCTTTCTCCAAAGCTCAAGAACCTCTACCATCACAAAAACATCACTATTTTATTGTTCCCCGAAAACAATGAAGCAAACAGCATCAAAAACATGTAATGCACATAAAGATATATCATAATAACCTTTGGAAGGGAGTGTGTTCTCAAAATGGCCCACTTTGGAGCCCCCAACAGATGCAGCCATAACGAAACACTGCTTCCTCTTTTTCTTCTCCTCAACCCCAATTCCAGTTCCACACACTCTATTACTCCTCAGATGCAGCATTGATGAATGAAGAAAACGAGATTGGTGCTTTGTAACACCAAAA
>Ga0214543_1005489_pt1 | contig 23284 bp, 9 predicted proteins | sample CNSS2metaG_FD_160094 | JGI IMG/M metagenome (GOLD analysis project Ga0214543, IMG submission 160094) | Root nodule microbial communities from cowpea collected in UCLA plant growth center, Los Angeles, California, USA - CNSS2 | ecosystem: Host-associated > Plants > Roots > Nodule | place: USA... | reverse complement strand
CTCTTTATATATTTATATATATATATATATATATATATATATATATATATATATATATATATATATATATATATAAAATACGGGCCTCCTTTTGAAAAGCTAGGTGTAACGGTATTGGTGATGAGTAAGGCAGTGAAAAACAAAGGTTTGCAATTCCAAAACAATTCATTCCTTGAAATATGCTGAGAGGAAGAGGCAAAAACAAAGCAATTACGTTGGTTGATTGAGATAGTTGGGGGATAGAAGTATCATTTAGTGACATGTAATTATGTTGAAAGATAATTAGATAAGTTAACAAAAAAGTATAAAAAATTCCATAAATTAATATATAGAGAAAAATAAATAAATAAAAAAAAAAAAAAAAAAAAAAAAATATATAAATATATATATATATATATATATATATATATATATATAATGATAATTGTCTTCTTAAAAAAGAACTCATAAAAAGGGGTTGAGTTTAGGCTGGAAATTAGCACAAAAATTGATCCTTATGGCTATTATTTATTACAGCTATAACCAAATTAGCCGAAAAAATTGTTTATAAACATCCGTTTATTTTATACAGGTATTTGAAGTGACACTAACCTAAAGGGTTGATATTCTGAATTATGAAGCTTCAGCATGTAGGTAACTTAAAAATAGATATAAGTGAAAAATAAGATTGGACCTGACGATCTTCTTTTTAAGAAAGTGTTGAAATTACATTATAAATATGCAGTGTTAATATAGCTGAACACCAATGGTTTTTAAATTATTAAATCCCATATATGGATTACATTAGTTTATTGAGATGGATGTATGACATGCAACAATGCCATCTTGCCCAATTGCCATTGAAAATGAAAGGGAACAGCTTACCATTTTGCTGAAGTGTTCCTTTCTTTTCTTCCAAATTAAATCCAAAACAAGACGGGTTCAAATTGGAAACTGAAAAACGCAAAAGGCCAATACGATAACCAGAGAGTAACCAGAGCATTAAAGAATTCATAGTTCGTACATAAGAATGCTTTGGTGACATAATAGTCTTTGATGACTTGCCTTTTACTATGACAATTATCTAAAAAAGAAAATAACGGAGCTGGAATTAGTAATTCTAACAGAGTGATTCAAGAGATGGTCATCCCATACTAAATCTAAATTACAAGACAGAATCATAAGGTTTAAGCAACACATAATACAATTACATACAAAGACAGAAAATAAATTATGTTTAAATTAACTTTTGGCACCTAGTCCTCATGACTTTGGTTATCTTAGAACAGTCAATGGGATGGTGATGCCGTGTGATTCTTTACCTGATCCCTTACCTTCAACAAAGTTCATCTTTGCCATCATCTTAGACCCAAAATCTTTGGTATGTTTTTCAAAAGCACCAACTCTTGAAGGTTTGTTCCTAGCTGGTTCACAAGAACTGCTGGACAATCCTACACCCAAACCAAAAGATTCAGCACCAACTCCTAATGATATGCTCCCAACTGGCTCACCTGGGTTGTTGGAGAATTTTACACCCAAACTAAGCAATTTAGGCCTTTGAATAACTTCAACAGGTTGTGCCATACCTTGACCATTTTTCCCCAATCCTCCTCCCTCCATGTATCCCATTTTAGCCATCATTTTTGAACCAAAACCAGTAGAGTGTTCTTCAAATGAACCTATATTAGCAGAGCTAGTGACACCCTTCCTATGAGTCTCTTCAGCTGCAACAACTGTAACAGGTACAGTTTCAGAAGGGATCATGCCACTTGATACAAATGAGACAGGCTGATTAGCTTATGAACCCTTTTGTCCACTTTATCTCTTGTCCTTCACTTTATGGCTGCCTGAGAACTTTGTTCTGGGGAGATTGAACTTCTTGCAACCTAAAATTGTTCTGTTTAGTATGTTTCTTTCCCACTCTTCTGTTTCCACTAACATATTTCTTATTTATACATAGTGAGCAACAGAAAAAATAGACATCCTCATGATCAACTCCCAACAGCTGAAGTTTGTAGAATAGGCAATCTCAACTATAAAGAAATAGTCCATTTTAAGATACATTGAACAAAGCAGGAGGCTAATGGACATAGATATTAAACAAGGTGTACCTGGGCACTGGTCATGCGTGGCTTTTCATTTGGCAAGACATCCTGGGAACAAGGTTAAAGTTAGTTTATGATATCAAAAGATTTATAGCTTTCACTAACAATCAACTCTCCCAAAAGTTTAAGATATTTAATGACATGAACGAATTTCTATTTGTTGATTATGTGACTCATATTCATCTATTGTTATTTCTCTCTTCTCCCTGCCGCATCCCGATCCAAAAAGAAAAACCCAAATTAAATAATGACGATAACGGTACAAAAATTCCAATTATCAGATTTTAACATTAACGGATCCTTGATAAAAAAAAAACAATAACTTCTTGATAAAGAAATCACAAAGACCGGATTTTAACGATAAGGAACTCTTGATAACAAAACACTGAGACTTTCTGCCCGCAACCCACCCGAATTCAAGAAAAAGATCCAAGAACAAAAGATTCGATGACCAGAATTTAACAATAAATGAATCTTGATTAAAAAACTTTTCCTTTCCAGAAATTCTCCCTTCAACCCAGTTACAAAAGAAAGCGCGTTGCAGAATAATAGCAAAAGCCAACAGTTCAATGATAAGATTCAACAATAAATTAAAATGTTTTTGAAACCTGGAGTGTTGGCGGGAGAGGGAAGGTGCCAATCGGACACGAAACCACCATCGATAAAGAATGCGTTTTGACATCGGAACCTCTTCTGTTTCGGGATTTAGGGTTTTTTGTTGGAGTGACGTTGCCATTGGTGTTGTTGTTGCGTCTTCCTCTTCCTTTTGATCTTCTGTTTCCACCACCCATGCCTGCTTCGATCCGATCGCTGTGAGGTAAAGAGTTCAAGAACAAGAAATTAAAGTTGATTTGAAATTATTAAAGGTTTTGTATAAATATTTGATTCAGTTATAATAAAGTTAATAATACTTCTAAGGTGTTATATGATTAACTTAATCAATACACTATAATATATGAAATCAATTTAGCTCAATGTGATTATTTAATAAATTATACTATTCATATCATTATGTATTTCTTTTATATATAAAGAATATATTGATAGTATTTTTATTTAACGATGTATAGATTCTCTATTTAAATGTTGCACTCATATAGAGTGTTATTTGTCAAAATAAAAAGGCCGACAATAATATATAATTGCTTAAAAGAACCTATAATTTAAAAAAAAAATGTAAGATACATATATGGAGGGAATTCAAAACATAATTCCAATTTTTCTCTAAATTATATAAAATTTAATTTTCAGAGTTAAATTCATACACACTATCCCAATATAATTGGCGCATATAAACTCAATGTAAAATAAAATAAAATAATAAGAACAGTACTTTTTAAAGCAAGAATATGAACAATCTTCTAGTGTTAACGAAGAAAAAACAAGACTAAGAATCAGGTTCATGATAAACAAACTTTTTTTGTTAATATTGATTGAAAAAAATCCTAACTAGTGTTATTGAAGAAAAAACTTTGACTTATATTAATAAAAATGTCAATTTGACCAACATTGTTCGAAGGATGATCATGTAATAATTTCATCATATATGTTGTACAAATATAAACATTGATTAATGTTGACCAAAATATAATATCATAATAATCTATTGTTTCTTTTATTTTGTTAAATCATATTTAAGTCTATAATTATATTTCACACAAGTCACGTTATTTAATTAATTAATTTATTAATTTTAACTGTTTTTGAATATTGAAACTTAGAAGAGATATCCAACTTTATTAATTATTTACTTTAGCATAAATATTACTCCATTAGGTGGTGTAAGTATGCTAAAATGATAGAGATAAAGGTGTTAGTCTTTTACAAAACTTTGATTAATATATATTTTTAGGAAAAAGTCAATAAATATTTTTTAATGGATATTCCTTATATATGAAGTTATAAATCTTCTGTATTTATGGAACAAACTGTAAATTATTATTTTTATATGTAATAATATAGAATTTTAGAATATTCATATTTGTTTTTGGTAGTTAACCTTTAGTTGTAGTAATATACTATAAATGTAGTAATGTAGTGAATACACGAGAAAAATTAGGTCCAAACTCCGAAATTACGTAACATATTTTTTTTTTAACGAACTCATTTATGCATAATATTATATGTTTAGTTTAATATGGTGTTTTCAACTTGTTATTACACAAAGTGTTGATTTTATCATATATATATATATATATATATATATATAAATATATATATATATATATACCATTCTTATTTTTTAAAATAAATTTTAAAATTCTATAACTATATAATTTTAAGTAATTAAATTATTTTAATGAATTATTAATTTTGTTTAAAATTTTATTTAACGTATTAGGATATAAAACATTTCAAATTTTTATAAAAATTAAGTATCCCTACAAATTTTCCTTTGAAACTACTGTGACACTAAATCAGAAACGTGTTATCATTAAACTATATTATCCACAAATCAATTCATACTTTTGCAATTTTTTTTAAGGAACCCACATTTTACAATTTCAGACATTTTTTTCTTATTTAAAATTAAATTTATAATGCCTAACATATTTTCAAGGACGTGCTTCCTTTAAACAATATCACAAGAAAATTAGGTAAACTAGAATTAAGCTAACCATATTTTTTTTATGCGACATATTTTTGTATACAAGTTATCATTAACTACAAAATCCGAAAAATGTTTATTTTTTTCTTAGGTGGAGGATGTTCAAATTCAAGAGAAAAATTAGTATGCTTTTCCCACAAACACTGCATCATTTTAACATGTGTTTTATTATCAGAAGTTTCCTTATAAACCTAATTAATTCAAACTTTTTTTCTTATAAACCATTATTCTACGTTTAATTATATACATATCTAATATAGATCAGATCAAAAAATTTAATAATAATAATCTATCTGTTCAATGATTGATTCAATATCTTCATTAAATTGTTAACCATTTTCAAAACATTGTAGATAACAATGCAATATCTTCAGTATACGTAATTATTGAATTTTATTGATATTTAGTTAGTTAACAATTTTTTTTAACTAAAAGATACGTGTATCAATAAAGTTATTTAATAATTAAAAAAAATACATTTTTTGAAAAATACACGGAACATAGTTTTGAAATTACATTGGTTATTGTCAAATTATTTTTAAAATTTATATAAAATATAAATTTCGTGAAAAATATATTAATTGTAGAAAAAATAATTTAATAAAAATGTTGAAAATAAAATTATAAAATCTCTCCGATAATCATTCAGAATTATTACTTTATGACGTTGTAAAAAAAAATTGATTCCACCAGATGAATTCAGGGCCCATAACACTTGAGACATTGACAGGGCGAAGCATCTAAAGCTTTTTTTCAAGGCCCAAAAAAGAAAACTTCTAAAATACTTTTTTTACTGATATATCTATTAAATTAATTGTAAAACTATGCTTAAAAATAAAGTTTAATTTGAAAATATACAAACAATTAATTTTGGAGAAAGAATAACAAATCTTATATTTATAATGAATTGATTGGACTCCAAGTTAATGATTAATAAGTTTTTTTATGTAAAATGAATTGATTATAATAATCGATAAATAAAGATCGGTATGACATTTATGTTTTATACAATTGCCATTATATTTTATTTTCATTTATATTTATTATAACTACTTGAATATACGGAATTAATGTTTCATAGAAATTATCTTATAAAATATTTAGTACTAAGTTTATTTTCATGTATTTAAATATTCTTCACATGTCTAACCTAATAAATTTGAATCTAGTTGTGTTTTACGCAAATGAATAAAAGATCTTTAATTCAAAATAAATAGATTATGTTTTATATAAATAATACATAAAATTGAATTATACAAAACAAACATGATTGTTGTTATTTAAACCTAATAATTTTTATTTGCAAAATAACCACGTGTTGCTATTAATTTCTGTTTATAAACTACGTACTTAACTTTTTAAATTGAAAGTATTTATATATTTCTTAATGATTATTGTCTTCTTAAAAAGGAACTCATGAAAAGGTGTTCAGTTTAGGCTGGAAATCAGCACAAAAAATTATAAACCCCACCATATGGCACAGAAATTGATCCTTATAAACCTGTTGGGTTTGCTATTATTTATTACAGCTATAACCAAGTTAGCACAGAAAATTGATTATAAAATCCGTTTATTTTATACAGGAGTGACACTAACGTAAAGGGTTGGTAATCTCAATTATGAAGCTTCAACATGTCTCAGTTATGATGGTTTAAGCAACACACATTACAATTACATACAAAGACAGAAAATAAATCATATCTAAATCAACTTTTGGCTCCTAATCCTCGTGACTTTGGTAATCTAAGAGCAGTTAATGGAGTGGTGATGCCTTGGGATTCTCTACCTAATCCTTTACCTTCAACAAACCCCATCTTTGCCATCATCTTAGACCCAAAGCCTTTGGTATGTTTTTCAAAAGCACCAACTGTTGAAGATCTGTTCCTAGCTGGTTCACCTGGGCTTTTGGACAATCTGTTCCTAGCTGGTTCACCTGGGCTTTTGGACAATTTTACACCCAAACCAAGAGATTCAGCAGCACCTCCCAAAGATATCTTCCCAGCTGGCTCACCTGGGTTGTTGGAGAATTCTACACCCAAACCAAGTGATTTAGGCCTTTGAATAACCTCAATAGGTAGTGCCATACCTTGACCATTTTTCCCCAATCCTCCTCCCTCCGTGTATCCCATTTTAGCCATCATTTTTGAACCAAAACCAGTAGTATGTTCTTCAAATGAACCTATATTAGCAGAGCTAGTGACACCCTTCCTATTAGTCTCTTCAGCCTCAACAACTGTAACAGGTACAGTTTCGGAATGGATTGTGCCACTTGATACAAATGAGACAGGCTGATTAGCATATGAACTCTTTTGTCCACTCCCTCTCTTGTCCTTCACTTTATGGCTGCCTGAGAACTTGTTCTGGGGAGAGTGAAGTTCTTGCAATCTAAAATTGTTCTGTTTAGTATGTTTCTTTCCCCCTCTTCTATCTCCACTCACAGATTTCTTATTTGCATAGTCAGCAACAGAAAAATCGGCATCCTCATCATCAACTCCCAACAGCTGAAGTTTGTAAAGTAGTCAGTCTCAACTATAGGAAATTAAAGTACAGATAAAATATGTAACATCATACATGTATTAAGTAAAAAATACTCAGGTTTTGAAAGAAATGTCCAATTATTGAAATATTAAAAAACTCAAGCAGATATTTCAAAGTTTAAGGAATTAGGATGCAACACTAAAAAACATGAGATAGGGATGGGTCACGCTATCTCAAGGAAAGGGATGAAAACAGGAGGAAAAAGCATAAATGTTATGCAATGCATAAATAACTTTGAAGATGTCAAACACTATAAAACCTTTTCCAAGCGTTGTCTACCACTTGAAGATGGCATGGACGTAGACTGTGTCCGCATCACTGTAACGAATCTAAAACCAAAATACAAAATTTATTAAATTTACAGGTACTAACATTTAATTCTATGGAAAAATAAGGCAATTATAACCTTTTTTTGCCGGAGCCTTGGCTGCTACTCCGCAATTGATAAACCCCTGCTAATCTTTGTATCTATAGTCATTGAGAACCCACATCAGTTAGAGGAATAAGGTATTTGAAAATTTATGAAACCAGCTGTTATGAAAAAGAAAATAGCATACAACTATTTTGTTGGACAAAATCTATGGTTGTGGCTTGGGGACATGCACAGAATTCTCGAAAGATAATAATGAAAAAAGAGCCATGATAAATTACATATGGCTTTACCATCCCAAACTGTTTGATTGTTCCAAACTTGACCTGTGACTTACTCAAACACTCAATCCCTTCATGATTATTTTTATTTCAAATCCCCTTTTTTGTGAAAAATCTATTTGACAAGAACAGGGCACTGATGACAAACTTTTGGTGGTGCTTAGGCATTTTAAATAGAAATAACTATTATTAGGACCATGAGATAGAACTGGTATACAGCCAGGATACGCACCTGTGAACAATCCCGAGATTCCATAGGTTGAAAAGAGAACATATCCACCTCCTCCAAAACAATTTGTTGTAATTTCTAGAATTCCAAAAAATGAAAAGTTATGTTGAGATGTGAAAGCCAAAAACAATTCGAATTTTGAATATACATAAACTGCCTCATCTAAGTTCAACATGTTTAACTTTGAAAAGATGTATTTATACTGAGCAAAGACTGTTATGATTTGGAATGTAGAAATAGAAGAATCAGATAATGTGCAGTGTTATGTTTAAATAGGAGGAAAGTTAGTTTCTGATTTATACTTCTTATAACACAGAAAAGTGTTACTAAAAACAATGGAGCAATGTGACCTCTCTTTTGTGGTTCTTCCTTTTGATCAGCTTTCAAAGGCATATATGCTACATACAGCTATTATATAGGTAAGGCCAAACACAATCCCTAACCAGCCACAAAAGCATGTTCCTGGTTCAACTCTCCTAGAGTCATCCAAGTCTCTAAGATGTAAAATAATACATAAATACTAAGAGAAACTTGATCTTACTTACACAACCTTTTTAGCAATAGTTAAGATAAGCAAGAGACCTTCACTATAGAACTTCTACATGATTAGAAAGAACAATTGCATGTAAAAGGCATAAGGAAACACCGGATGCAAGTGAAAAAACTTGTTGAATCAAACACAGAATGTTAGTTAGTAAGAGGGAACCTATTATGTTATAGGCAATCATAAGTAAATATTGTTAATATATACATGTATAAAATACATTGAAAACTGACAAGTGTTTTTGAAAGATAAAGAGGGTGAAGCAAAAAAAAACTATAATACCAAATTAATCTTCTCTAGATCAACCCCACGATGCAGCATTCTTTCTCTGCGCTTCCCAGCAATCCTTTCTTTACGGAGTTTCTTTTTTTCACCTGGATAGAATCGGTTTTACCAAAATGAAGTGGTTGAAACTCTATACTATTACATTCTCATCAAACTTAAAGCATGAACAGATAAGTACACACAAGCACATATTTCCAGTTTCAAACTCCACGTATGTGAAAACCCAATAACCTTGAATCAGACTTCCACAACTTGGATATATTTTTAGAAAAGAGAATGCAAGATAACACAGTCATGGAATTCAAAGCTCAAGCAACAAACTGTATGCATACGTAAATGTGGAGTTCTAAAAACACACTCTATTCTATTGATTGAAATTTATGTGTGTCCCCACTAGACTGGGAATGGGACCAACATATGCAGTGAAAACCGCATGAGTTTCACCCAACAAGAGAGGGTGCGTTCAAAAGTGTTTGATAAATGTTACTAAACCCACTCTACACAAATTGAGAATGCCTAGTTTCTGAACAAGTTATTACCAGGACTTTGATTGGAAATTTCAATGCTTTGCAGGTTAAAAAGTATAATTTAAATTCAATGAGACAGATTAAACATCAAGTAAAAGCTTAGAACTACAAGAAAAACGCTGGATATTTAACATATGTGGATATGTAACGGTGGTACCATGCATTTTTTTGGAAGCTTTACTCTTCTGAGCATGTGAAGGCCAAGAGTGAGTGAACCAAGGCAAATGCTTCTTTCTAGAAGAAATGGTTCTTGGATCCTTTTCCGTCATTAAGTTTTCCAAAGCTATTGGTCCAGAATTTACACCGTGTTTATTCCTTGGTTTATTTTTCTTCATGCCATATTCCCTGGAGGCTTCTTGAAGGGCAAAGCCACCCAGCTTTTTCAATGCCTCATCATAGCAACTACTAGAAGAACTATCATTACCTGACTCGTTCAGATCAGGTTTTAGCAACCATTTTGCATCCAAGATGTTCTCACTACCACCAACTCCCTCTAGATAATCTTCTGCAACATCTTCATCAATGTCTGAATCACTATCAGATGTGTATTCTGAATCATTATTTTCAGATGACTCAAGTAATTCTTCTGGTGCAGAAGTTGTGGAGCTCTCCTCATCCGATGAGTCTTCATTATATTCTTCATTTTCATCGTCTGAAATGTCCTGAGTATATAATTTAAGACCTCCAATTGACAGAAACCCTGAATTTCTCTCAGCAGACACGTTTGGTGAACAGTCTTCTGCCATCTCATTGCTTAACTCACAATCCATACCCTCATCAGAACCAGCATCCTTCTCAAATGATGATGAATCTAAAACTGGAGTTGATTGGGGCATCTGTTCCTGCAAAATGCCAATGCTACCGGGGGTTTTGTCTTGTTCAGAAGGGAAACCTAAACCTTTATGAGAGCTGTCACCCAAAACAAAATCTGCATCATAACTGTATGTATATTTCGGTTTTGAAGGAGGTGTTCCGTCTGCATGAACAGTAACTCGGCTCTGCTTGGTGTCCGCCAAAACAAAAGGTTGCAGCTGATTTAGATTACTATCTTTAGTGCTGTTCCCAGTCTCAACGCGAGTTACCTCCTGGTAATGTAACATCAAACGCCAGTTACTCAGCAGAAACTACAAACATAGTTCACCATATCTTTACGTAACTAAATGCATACTAAACCGGAGCACAAAAACATGCTGCACAAGTTAAAAAGATGAACAGTATTAATTTCTAACTATTCATGAGGACGTTGACAATACCTTCCACCAGGATACATAGTAATAACTCACTAACAAACTTCAGAATACACATTGTAAAAGCTTAAATACATATTTAATTAACACAATCCATTTTGGTTGCTTACACGCACGAGAAAAAAACAGATTCACGGCTGACATCGAATTAAAGTATCAGCGATAACAATGTATACTGTATCCAATCAATGTACAATGCGATTGAAGGCAGAACAGGTAAAAACATAATTAACAAAGCAGATATGTAATGTTCCCATTTACAAGGAAAATTCATGAAAACTAACAACCCTATCGGGTACAACAAACCTGATAATCTAGTGAAGGATAACTGTATCCAATAGTAGCTCCGGAAGATTTTGCCAACCCACTTTTTGATGCAGAGCCTTCTGTTCTACGTTGGCTCCCGGACTTGTTATTGGAGCCGGAACTTCTCCCTGCTGCATCCCGATCCAAAAAGAAACACCCAAATTAAATAATGACGATAACGACAAACACAAACCCAATTATCAGATTTTAACATTAACGGATTCTTGATTAAAAAAACAACTTCTTAAGAATTTCTCCCTGCAACCCAGTTAGAAACAAAGCATGGAAGCACCAAGACCAGAATTTAATAATAAAGAAATCTCGATAACAAAAAACTGAGACTTTTTCCCCGTAACCCACCCGAATTCAAGAAAAAAAAAAACAAGAATAATAGCAAAAACTAAAAGTTTAATGATAAGATTTCAACAATAAATTAAAAAATTTCTGAAACCTGGAGTGTGGGTGGGAGAGGGAAGGTGCCAATCGGACAAGAAACCACCTTCGACAAACAATGCGGATTTGACATCTGAACCTCTTTTGTTTCGGGATTTAGGGTTGTTTGGAGTGGCGTTGCCACTGGTGTTGTTGTTGGGTCGTCCTCTTCCTTTCGATCTTCTGTTTCCACCACCCATGCTTGCTTCGAGTGATCAACAATTGCTTCGTTCTGTGTGTGAGAAAGAGTTTAAGAACAAGAAATGAACTATATCTAACGGGTTTGACCCGACCCAATAGGATATTCCCAAACAAATATACTTGTTATGTGAGTAAGCAGAACGTGTCGCCCAAGTAAATAATGGATTATGGAACAAAAGAAACAGAGGGGAAAATAATATTTAAAATATTAATGGTTTAAACAAAATATATAATTCCAAATGTTTTAGAAAAAGCATGTTAAATATTTTTAAATAAACTTGTTAAAGCACATTAGTATCTTAAAAATATATCATACATGTCACATGCTTGATGGAGTAACACTTTCATCTTTATTATCTTTTAAATTCATTATGTTTTTTAACCGACATTAACCACGTACCAAAATTAAAATATAAATTTTAAATAGATTCAATTATATGTATACATTTTATTTATGATTTAAATATTTCCTTAGTTAAAATTTTGATTCAAATATAAATGTAATTACTTTATCTACTTTAAAGGAATTTTTCTTTTAGTTAAAAATTATGAAAACAAATGTAAAGTGTATCGGGTTTGTCGTATCTATTTCTTCAATAAATAATGATTAATTTTAGTTACTTGTAATCCAAGTTGTGATACATAAGATATACATCCTTTCACATAATAAAAAAAAGATTGATGAACAAATTTAAAAAAATTGTACAAAAAGTAATATGCAGCAGTTCCACCCTTATTTATTTATTATGCCCCAAATATTTGTCTATTTGTGTTATTTATTTCTTCAAGTCAGTCACCTTGTGCACAAAATAACGGTTGATTTTAGTGAACTGTAATCAAATTTGTGCTACATAATACATACATCCCTTTAGATGATAAAAAAAATTATTTAAATTTTAAAAAATTGTACGAAAAGTAATATGCAGCTAGACACTTATTTATTTATTATGCCCTGAATATTTGTCTATCTGTTGTCCTATTTATTTCTTCAAGTCAGCCACATAGTGCAAGAAATAATTGTTGATTTTAGTAATTTGTAATCAATTTTGTGATACATAAGAAATACATGCCTTTAGATGATGAAAAAAAAAAGATTTATTAATAAATTTTAAAAAATTGTACGAAAAGTAACAAGCAGCTCCCACATATTTGTTCATTTGCTCCCACTTATTTTCATATCTTGTTTGGCCTTTGATTACAAGTCACTAAAATCAACCCATAAAATGCATTATGGAGGTGCTCCACTTATTTTCCTTCTAGAGGTGCCTATTTTTTTCTTCAAGTCAGTCACCTAGTGCAGACAATAAGGGTTGATTTTTGTAACTTATAATCAAATTCATGGAACATAAGATGTACATACCAGTTGGATGATAAAAAAATATATTAATTAGTAAATTTTAAAAATTTTTATAAAAAGTAATACGCAGCTCCACACTTATTTATTTATTATACCGCAAATATTTGCCTATATGGTGTCTTATTTATTTCTTCAAGCCAGCCACCTTTGCAAGAAATAAGAGTTGATTTTAGTGACTTGGAATCTAATACGTGGAACCTAAGAAATACATCCTTTTAGATGATAAAAAAAAAGATTAATTAGTAAATTTTACAAAATTGTACGAAAAGTAACAAGCAGCTCCCACATATTTGTTCATTGTACCCTACCTATTTATATATCTATTTTGGCCAATATTTGATTACAAGTGACTAAAATCAACCCATAGAGTGCATTATGGAGGTGCCCCACTTATTTTGGTGCCTATTTTTTTGTTCAAGTCAGCCACCTAGTGTAAGCAATAAAAGTTAATTTTTGTAACTTATAATCAAATATGCGGTACATCAGAGGTACATACCAGTTGGATGATAAAAAAAAATTGATTAGTAAATTTTAAACAATTGTACGAAAGGTAATATACAGCTCCATACTTATTTATTTATTATGTCCCAAATATTTGATTTGTCCTATTTATTTCTTCAAGTCAGCCACCTTGTGCAAGGAATAAGAGTTAATTTTAGTGATTTGTAATCAAATTTGTGGGACATAAGAAATAATTATATTTAGATGATAAAAAAAGATTGATTAGTAAATTTTAAAAAATTGAACGAAAAGTAATACGCAGCTCCACACTTATTTATTTATTATTCTCCAAATATTTGCTTATATGGTTTGTCCTATTTATTTCTTCAAGTCAGCCACCTTGTGCAAAAAATAAGTGTTAATTTTAGTGACTTGTAATCAAATTTGTGGTACATAAGAAATACATTCCTTTAGATAAAAAAAACAGATTGATTAGAAAATTTAAAAAAAAAATACGAAAAGTAATACGCAGCTCCACAGTTAATTATTTATTTGCCCCAAATATTTACCTATTTGGTTTGTCCTATTTATTTCTTCAAGCCAAACCACCTTGTGCAAGAAAGAAGGGTTGATTTTAGTGACTTGTAATCAAATTTGTCGTACATAAGAAATACATCTTTTAGATGATAAAAAAAAGATTGAATAGTAAATTTTAAAAAATTGTACAAAAAATAATACGCAGCTCCACACTTATTTATTTATTATTCTCAAAATATATGCTTATCTGGTTTGTCCTATTTATTTCTTCAAGTTAGCCACCTTATGCAAGAAATAAAAGTTGATTTTAGTGACTTGTAATCAAATTTGTGGTACATAAGAAATACATTAGATGGAAAAAGAAGAGAGATTGATTAGTAAATTTTTAAAAAATTGTACGAAAAGTAATACGCGCTACACACTTAATTATTTATGATGTCCCAAATATATGATTATCTGGTTTGTCCAATTTATTTCTTCAAGTCAGCCACCCAGTACAAGAAATAAGGGTTGATTTTAGTGGCTTCTAATCAAATATGTGGTACATAAGAAATACATCCTTTTAGATGTAAAAAAAATGATTGATTAGTAAATTTTAAAAAATATTTACGAAAAGTAATACGCAGGTCCACACTTAATTATTTATGATGCCCTCAATATTTGACTATCTGGTTTATCCTATTTATTTCTTGAAGTCAGCCACCTAGTGCAAGAAATAAAGGTTGATTTTAGTGAATTGTAATCAAATTTGTGGTATATAATATACATCCCTTTAGATGATAAAGAAAAAAGATTGGTTAGTAAATTTGAAAAAATTGTACGAAAAGTAACAAGCAGCTCTCATGTATTTGTTCATTATGCCCCACTTATATTCATATCTAGTTTGACCTATATTTAATTACATGTCATTAAACCCATAGAGTGCATTATGGAGGTTTGCACATATTTCGTGGTGCCTCTTTTTTCCTTCAAGCTAGCCACTTGTGGAAGGAATAAGTGATGATTTTTGTAACCTATAATCAAATTCTTTGTACATAAGAGGTATATACCAGTTGGATGATAAAAAAAAAAGATTGATTAGTAAATTTTAAAAAATTGTACGAAAAGTGATACGCAGCTCCACACTTATTTATTTTATTATGTCCCAAATATTTTTCTATCTCGTTTGTCCTATTTATTTCTTCAAGCCACCTTGTGCAAGAAATAAGGGTTAATTTTAGTGACTTGTAATCAAATTATTTGTACATAAGAAATACTGATAAAAAAAAGATTGATTCGTAAATTTTAAAAAATTTTACATAAAGTAATACGCAACTCGACAATTATTTATTTATTATTCTCAAACTATTTGCTTATCTGGTTTGTCCTATTTATTTCTTCAAGCAAGTCACCTTGTGCAAGGAATAAGGATTGATTTTAGTGACTTGTAATCAAATTTATGGTACATAAGAAATGCATCCCTTTAGATGATAAAAAAAAGATTAATTAGTAATACAAAAAGTAACAAGCATTCCCCACATATTTGTTCATTGTGCCCCACCTATTTGCATGTCTAGTTTGTTGTATATTTGTTTACAAGTCACTAAAATCAACACACAGAGTGCATTATAGAGGTACCCCACTAATTTTCCTATCTGGTGGGGCCTATTTTTTTCTTCAAGCCAACCACCTATTGCAAGTATTAAAGGCTGATTTTGGTAACTTATAATGAAATTTGTGTTACATAAGAGGTACATACCAGTTGGATTATATAAAAAAGATTAATTAGTAAATTTTAAAAAATTGTACGAAAATTAATACGCAGCTTCACACTTATATATTTCTTATCCCCAAATATTTGCCTATCTGATTTGTCCTCTTTATTTCTTCAAGGCAAGCCACCTTCTGCAAGAAATAAGGGTTGCTTTCAGTGACTTGTAATCAAATTTGTGTAAAAAGAAATACATTTTAGATGATAAAAAAAAGATTGATTAGTAAATTTTAAAAAATTTTACGAAAAGTAATACGCAGCTCCACACTTATTTATTTATTATTCTCAAAATATTTGCTTATCTGGTTTGTCCTATTTATTTCTTCAAGCCAGCAACCTAGTGCAAGAAATAAGGGTTGATTTTAATTACTTGTAATCAAATTTATGGGACATAAGAAATACATCCCTTAGATGATAAAAAAAGATTGATTCGTAAATTTTAAAAAATTGTACGAAAAGTAATACGCAACTCCAAACTTATTTATTTATTATTCTCAAAATATTTTCTTATTTGGTTTGTCCTATTTATTTCTTCAAGCCAGTCACCTTGTGCAAGAAACAAGGGTTGATTTTGGTGACTTGTAATCAAATTTGTGTTATATAAGAAATACATCCCTTGAAATGAAAAAAAAAAAACAGATTTATTAGTAAATTTTAAAAAAATTGTACGAAAGTAACACGCAACTTCACACTTATTTATTTATTATGTTCTAAATATTTGCCTATCTGGTTTGTCCTAATTATTTCTTCAAGCCAGCCACCTAGTGCAAGAAATAAGGGTTGATTTCAGTGTCTTGTAATCAAATTTCATGTACATAAGAAATACATCCCTTCAGATGATAAAAAAATATTGATTAGTAAATTTAAAAAAATTGTACGAAAAGTAATACACAACTCACACATAGTTATTCATTGTGCCCCACTTATTTGCATATCTAGTTTGACCTCTATTTGATTACAAGTCACTAAAGGTAATACACAACTCCATACTTATTTATTTATTATGTCCCAAATATTTGGCTATCTGATTTGTCCGATTAATTTTTTCAAGCCAGCCAACTTATGCAAGAAATAAGGGTTGATTTTCCTGACTTGTAATCAAATTGATGGGACATAAGAAATACATCCCTTTAGATGATAAAAAAATATTGATTAGTAAATTTTAAAAGATTGTACGCAGCTCCACGCTTATTTATTTATTATTCTCAAAATATTTGTTTATCTGGTTTTTCCTATTTATTTTTTCAAGTCAGCCACCTTGTGAAAGAAATAAAAGTTGATTTTAGTGACTTGTAATCAAATCTATCGGACTTAATAAATACATCCCTTTAGATAATAAAAAAAAGATTGATTAGTAAATTTTAAAAAATTGTACGAAAATTAATACGCAGCTCCACACTTATTTATTTATTATTCCCAAAATATTTACTTATCTGGTTTATCTTGTTTATTTCTTTAAGTCAGCCACCTTGTGCAAGAAATAAGGGTTGATTTTAGTGACCTGTAATCAAATATGTGGTACATAAGAAATACATCCTTTTAGATGAAAAAAACAGATTGATTAGTAAATTTTAAAAAATGTACGAAAGTAATACGCAACTTCACACTTATTTATTTATTATGTCCCAAATATTTGTCTATCCGATTTGTCCTATTTATTTCTTCAAGCGAGCCACCTAGTGCAAGAAATAAGGGTTGATTTTAATGAATTGTAATCAAATTTATGGGACATAAGAAATACATCCAATTTAGATGATAAAAAAAGATTGATTCATAAATTTTAAAAAATTGTACGAAAAGTAATACGCAATTCCACACTTATTTATTTATTATTTTCAAAATATTTTCTTATTTGGTTTGTCCTATTTATTTCTTCAAGTCAGCCACATTGTGCAAGAAATAAGGGTTGATTTTGGTGACTTGTAATCAAATTTGTGTTATATAAGAAATACATCCTTTAAATGAAAAAAAAACAGATTGATTAGTATATTTTAAAAACAATTGTACGAAAATAATACGCAACTCCACACTAATTTGTTTATTATGTCCCAAATATTTGCCTCTCAGGTTTGTCTTATTTATTTCTTCAAGCCAGACCTAGTGCAAGAAATAAGGGTTCATTTCAGTGTCTTGTAATCAAATTTCAAGTAGATATGAAATACATCCCTTTAAATGAGAAAAAAAATTTGTACGAAAAGTAACAAGCAGCTCCCACATATTTATTCATTGTGCCCCACTAATTTGCATATCTAGTTTGGCCTATATTTTATTACAAGTCACTAAAATCAACACATAAAGTGAATTATGGAGGTGCCCACTTATTTTCCTATCCGGTGGTGCCTATTATTTCTTCAAGTCAGCCACCTAGTGCAAGCAATAAAGGTTAATTTTTGTAACTTATAATCAAATCTGTGGTACATAAGAGGTACATACTAGTTGCATGATAAAAAAAAATATTGATTAGTAAATTTTAAAAAATTGTACCAAAGGTAATACACAACTCCATACTTATTTATTTATTATGTCCCAAATATTTGCCTATCTGATATGTGCTATTTATTTATTCAAGCCAACCACACCATTGTGTGCAATAAATAATAGTTGATTTTGGTGACTTGTAATCAAATTTATGGAACATAAGAAATGCATTCTTTTAGATAATAAAATAAAAGATTGATTAGTAAATTTTAAAAAATTGTACGAAAAATAATACGTAGCTCCACACTTATTTATTTATTATTCTCAAAATATTTGTTTATCTGGTTTGTCCTATTTATTTCTTCAAGTCAGTCACCTTGTGCAAGAAATAAAGGTTGATTTTAGTGACTTGTAATCAAATTTACGGGACATAAGAAATACATCCCTTTAGATGATAAAAAAAAAGATTGATTAGTAAATTTTATAAAATGTACGAACCACACTTAATTATTTATTATGCCCCAAATATTTGTCTATCTTGTTTGTCTTATTTATTTCTTCAAGCCAGCCACCTAGTGCAAGAAATAAGGGTTGATTTTCGTGACTTGTAATCAAATTTGTAGTACATGAGAAATACTTCCCTTTAGATGATAAAAAATAAGATTGAATAGTAAATTTTAAAAAATTGTACGAAAAGTAACAAGCAGCTCCCACGTATTTGTTCATTGTGTCCCACTTATTTGCATATCTAGTTTGACCTATATTTGATTTCAAGTCACTAAAATCAACAAATAGAGTGCATTATGGAGGTGCCCACTTATTTTCCTATCTTGTGGTGCCTATTTTTTTCTTCAAGCCAGCCACCTACTACAAGCAGTAAAGATTGATTTTTGTAATTTATAATCAAATATGTGGTACATAAGAGGTACATACCAGTTGGATGATAAAAAAAAAGATTGATTAGTAAATTTTAAAAAATTGTACGAAAAGTAATACGCAGCTCCACACTTATTTATTTTATTACGTCTCAGATATTTGTCTATCTGGTTTGTCCTATTTATTTCTTCAAGCCACTTTGTGCAAGAAATAAAGGTTAATTTTAGTGACTTGTAATCAATTTATTCGTACATAAGAAATACTGATAAAAAAATATTGATTAGTAAATTTTAAAAAATATTTGTTCATTATGCCCCACTTATTTGTATATCTAGATTGACCTATATTTGATTACAAATCACTAAAATCAACACATGCATTATTTTCCTTAGTTAAAATTTTGAGTCAAATATAAATGTAATTACTTTATCTACTTTAAAGGAAATTTTCTTTTAGTTAAAAATTATGAAAACAAATGTAAAGCCTATCTTAAATAAAAATAAAGGTAAATGTTCTTCTTAGTTATGACGTAAAAGGTATTGAGTGTATTATTTATGTTTTTACTCAAACAAATGTATAGTTTTTACTTCAACTATAAAAAATGAATACTTCTTTAATTTTAAAGATATATTTTTTAATTGACTATTCCTTTATTGTCCTGTTTAATTGACTATGTATGGATGTTATATAAATAATGAAAAAAAAAATCACAAAATAATACATGAAAGTTATTATTTAATAATTCATTAACTATTTTAACAATATTTAAAAAAATCAAATTAAATGAAATTGATATTAAAATTAAATTCAAAAAAATAAAAATAAAATCAATTTAAAAAATCGAACAAAAATTATGACCAAATCATTATTTAATGAGGTATATTAACTATTTAATGTTCGTAGAGTATTATTTACTAAAATAAAAGGTCGATAATAATATATAAGTGGTTAAAAAAACTTATACTTTAAAAAGATACGTAAGATACATGCTATATCGAGGGAATTCAAAACATAATTCCAAATTTTCTCTAAATTATATAAAATGTAATTTACAGAGTTAAATTCATAAAAAATATATGCCGAAATAATTGACAAGAAGGTACAAACTCAATGTCTACCAAAAAATTAAGAACAGTATTTTTTTAAGAAAAAATAGGAACAATATCTTCTTTAGTGGTATTTTATTATTCAAAAATACTATCTAAAACATTGTGAATACTATTTTGTTAAACTTTAATAAAAAAAACAAAAAAAGAAATGGTGATGTTAAGAGCAACATTATTCGAGATTATTTTCTAGTAATATTGATTCAATAATTACTTTACATGTTAAGGTTATTTTTTGTCTGAATATTAATTTATGATTTTCTTTTTATATAGTCTGGCATAAATAATTTAAAGAAAATTTCTAACTAAATTTGATTGTACCCTCAACGTTAGAAAGAAAATATCAACTAAATTAGTGATGGGGAAAATTCATTTATGGCATACATTGTGACATCCATTTATAGTAGATTTAATTCTACCGAATAACCACGTCACATATATATATATATATATATATATATATATATATGGAAAATAAAAGAAGTACTTAGGGAAATCATTGTTACATTCATCCATAAATATGTAAAAGTTTTAGGCAAAATCACAATGCCTTAAATCATAATTAAAAGCCAAAAGAAAAGATAGTTTTCAAAAGAGACATGTCCTAGGGCAAGAGTTTTATAACAGCTCTAGGGCCAAAACGTCACTCCTAAGAGCCACAAGAAACTGGTCCAGCTATGCAGCACCGCTGCCCCCATCGGATCTACCGCCAGGATTTGTCCCATCTGCTCCCACCAAGAGGTGATCATCGCAAAGAAAACACAGAACAGGAACATAAACAAAATGCAAGGGGTGAGCTAGTGCAAACGTCATTAACATATTATAAAACACGTACAAGACAAAGCAGATTATTAACAATGAACTTATAAACATTCCAATCATGAGAGGGCAGACAAATGAAATTTTCTATGACTCGATATCCGGATCATACACTTGATATAGAATTCTAAAGGAAGTATGCACCTGTGCTGGTTTCTAAGCTCTGCAGAGTCTAGACACAAGGGGTTATCACCCAACCACCCACAGGGTTAATCCTTTAATATCTCGGGCCCAAACTGTCCCAAGACTAGGACCTCCTGCCACTCTCACCACATAAACCATTCTGCTCTACGTGAGCATGAAGGTCTATTAGAGTTCAGGATACCTTCCTTTATCTAGACATCTCCTATATCAAGGTATACACTAGGCATGCACTTATACATATATATATATATACATATATATATATATATATATATATATATATATATATATATATATATATATATATATATATCACTAGAAGTTTTCCCATGAAACTCCCTCTCAACACATATCACATGCCTATCCATCACCCAAATTCAGTGCATTCAAACACTCAAGGATATCATGTTTCTGTACTCATACTCATCACATGCATAACAACATATCTTCCAACATCCAAAACATAAATCACACATAACAACGACTTCTTTTCAGTTCCATTCAAGTACACATACTAAGCATGATCACATATTATGAATAAGGAAAGTAATTAACATAAGCATGGAGTAGCATCAGCCAACACAGCAGCCCCTGTCACGAATTCTCGCCTAAGCTGAAGGTCCTCGCCCAGGCGTTTTCGCTCAAGCGACCCCTTCTCGCCTAGGCGAGGGTCCAACAGTGACCACTGCAAGAATTTCATCGAATTCTCGCTCAGGCGACAGTGTCTCGCCTAGGCGAGACTGTGCCTCGCTCAAAAATCAACTGCCAGTACATGCATTTTCCCATTCGATCGAACACACACACCCAACAACCAACTTCATACATCAAACCACAAGGTTCAAGCACCAAAACACAAGAACAATCCAAAATAGGTAAAAGCACTAAGAAAACGATTACCCTAGCTTCCCTTACCTTGCTCAGAGGCTAACCAAAACGAAAAAAATCCCGAAACTAAGGGTTACTTCAGCTCCAAGGCCAAGGCAGTGAGCTGAAACATAAGGATTCACGCAAGACGAGGTTAGGAAACTTTAACTCTAACTTGACTAACGTTTTTCAACAGTGAAGGAAAGGAAAAGAATGGACTAGAAGGCCTATTAGCTCAGCTTACCTGGAGAAGTATGAGTCTTGCTAGTTCCGAGACGGACAATTTCGTGCCCTAGCAGAGTTCCTAGTAGGAGAACAAGAGGGGGATAAGGAGACAACTTCAGAAACGGAGACAAGTGAAATGAGAAAGCAGAAGGGGGTCTTGGGGTCCCCTTACTGGGCAGGTCTTAGGCCCACGAATGGCTAGGCCCAAACAAAAAATAAAACTGAAATGGGACTTACATACATCAACAAAGGTATTATGAAAAGGAAAATTATTTTTGACAAATTTGATAAAGTTTTCATAAATAGAATTAAAATATATTATTTTGTTTTAACTAAAATAAAGTAATAAAGTAGTATTTTTTTACCTAAATAAGTAATTTGTTAAAGTTTATAAAAAAAAACTTTGTTAGTCTATCATTTTTCTTATAAAAACAAGTCTAATAATCAGGTTCAAATTAACCGAAAAATAACTTTGTTATTATTGATTGGAAAAACATATTTCGACATCAACCGATAAAACTTAACTTACATTGATCATATAATAATTTCACTAACATCAATGATTCAAATTGAAGCTAACTTTGAAAAAAAAAAATGTCAATGTTGATTGAGCAAACTTTTATTAAGATCAGTTGAGAAATAACTTCAACATATTTGGGAAAATATAAACTTTGATTGATATTAATCAAAATACAATATTAGCTAACATGAACTAAAAGTAATCCTAGTTAACCTTAATTGAAATAATTTGTAATTGACATATACTAGATTGTATTCGATGTGTGTGTTTTCTATATGTGCATGTGATTGAGATATGAATGATATGTTTATGTAGGTTGTCATTTTCATGCACTCATAATCCATTAATATATTAATTCACATGATCTTAAAATCCATGACTTTTAAATTGTAATTATATTTTACAAAAGACACATTATTTATTTATTTGTTTATTCATGTTAATTCTTTATGTGTAACATATGATTTGAAGCTACCAATTTGGAATGATTTGTGGATTGTAGTTAATATAGTGTATTAAATATTAAAACTTAAAAGAGATCTATAACTTTACTAATATATGAGTGTGTGTATATA
>Ga0214543_1005488_pt1 | contig 23287 bp, 12 predicted proteins | sample CNSS2metaG_FD_160094 | JGI IMG/M metagenome (GOLD analysis project Ga0214543, IMG submission 160094) | Root nodule microbial communities from cowpea collected in UCLA plant growth center, Los Angeles, California, USA - CNSS2 | ecosystem: Host-associated > Plants > Roots > Nodule | place: USA... | reverse complement strand
TCAATGGAGTGTGAATATTCATGTTGTACGTAACATTATGAACATTCTTGTCGTAATCAACAATGGTCCACTGTGAACCAAGGTCCTTCATATTACGTATTATGAAGAGTCGGTCGATGTGTCCAAAATCCTTGAAAGATAAGGAAGTTTAGAATAAAGAAATACAAACAAAGAATACAAACGAATGTGAAGGAATAAAAAAAAATACCTGGTCTTTCAAAAACATAGTCACGAATCCGTCAAGCATTTTGCCAGAAAGTATGGCTTGTGGTGTGCGCACGGATTCCATTGTTTGAGAAAAGAGTGGGTATGAAGAATAATTTCAAGAGAAGATAATGGGTCACACAACAGAAATAAGATTTTTCAGTATGTAGTCGCCAATATATAGAAAGAGAAAACGAAAAGTCATCACTGTTGCAAATATATAGAAAGAGAAAAGGATAAGTCATTCCTTTTGGTAGGGTCCGTACTTACAGGTGAAGCGTGCATCATAATTTTTGCAATTAATTGTGAATATAAAAGTGAAAAAAAAGTACGATTTAAAAGATAATAGGGTTGAAATAATAAAATAAATAAATAATTAAAATTACAAATTTAAGATTTGTGAACTGTTTTTTGGACATAAATTAAAATATCTAAAAATATTTGAAATGTCGTGAAAAATGGAAAGTGGCAATCAGAACAGAATACACAGAGTTGTGAAAAATTTAAAGAAATAGTCGAAAAAAATTAAAAATAATAACAAATTACGACATGAACAAAGCTGACATGCATGTGTTGGTAGTCTGGAGATCAAACCTTAAAACAAAAGAAAAATGATGAACATAAGAAGATGAAAAGAAAAAAGCTTAGAAAAAAATATAAAGCATCTCAAGAATCGGTATTTTGCGGTTAAAATAAGATGTTTGTGGTTGTACTCTTGATCTGAAGAATTAAAAAAACTGAATATTAAGATGAAGCAAAGAATCAATTACAATTAATAATAAAACATAAAGAACCATAACATGAACGGAAAATCTCATATGCATGTGTTTGTACTCGTCAGTTAAAGCATTTAAACAAAAGAAAAATGATGAACAAAAGAACATGAACAGAAGAAAGTTCAGAAAAAAATAGAAAGCATCTACAGACTCGATTTATTGCGGTTTAAAAAAGATGTTTGTGGCTGTAATCTTCATTTGAAGAATTAAAAAAACTGAAACTTAAGATGAAGCCAAAAATCAAATACAACTAAGAACAAAAAATAAAGAAACATACATGTTGGCTTGAGAAAGCAAACAAAAAAAAGATATCGAGAAAAGAAACATAAGATGAACGGAAAATCTCAAATGCATGTGTTTGTACTCTTAAGTTGAAGCCTGTAAACAAAAAAAAACATGATGAACAGAAGAAGATGAACAGCAGAAAGCTCAGAAAAATATATAAAGCATCGCCAGACTCAGTTTTTTGCTGGTTAAAAAAGATGTGTGTGGTTGTAGTCTTCATTTCTAGCATTTAAAAACCTGAAACATAAGATGAAGCCAAGAAACCATTAGATCTCAGTAAAAAACATACAGAACCATACCAGTTTGGTTGAGAAACCAAAAAAAAAAAGGTTTCGACAAAAGAAAAAGAAAATCAAAGGAAAATATCACATGAATGTGTTTGTACTCTTCATTTGAAGCCTGTAAACAAAACAAACATGATGAACAGAAGTAGATGAACAGATAAAATGTAAGAAAAATAGAAAAAGCATCTCCAGACTCGGTTTTTTGCTACTTAAAAAAGAGGTTTGTGGTTGTACTCTTCATTTCAAGCATTTACACACTGAATAATAAGATCAAGCAAAAAAACCATTACATCTTTGTAAAAAACATAAAGAAAAATACCAGTTAGCTTGAGAAACCAAAAAAAAAAGATATCCACAACAAAAATGGACAGATGAACGACAAATCTCATATGCATGTCTTTTTAAGCGTCAGTTGAAGCTTGTAAACAAAACAAACATGATGAACAGAAGAAGATGAACAGATGAAATGTAAGAAAAATAGAAAAAGCATCTCCATACTCGGTTTTTTGCTGCTTAAAAAAGATGTTTGTGGTTGTACTCTTCATTTCAAGCATTTAAACACCTGAAAAATAAGATCAACCAAAGAAACCATTAGATCTTTGGAAAAAACATAAAGAAAAATACCAGTTAGCTTGTGAAACAAAAAAAAAAGATACCCACAACAAAAATGGATAGATGAACGGCAAATCTCAGATGCATGTCTTTGTAAGCGTCAGTTGAAGCCTGTAAAGAAAAAAAAATGATAATGATGAACAGAAAAAGATGATCACAACAAAGCTCAGAAAAAATAGAAACCATCTCCATAGTCTTTTTTTTTTTGCGAGATGTGGAGAAGATGAAACCATGATCGATGCGGAGAAACAGGGACAGAGAAAGAAAGAGAAAGAAGTGAGAAGGGGTGCCAGAGAGAATGAGAAAGAGAGAGAAAGAAGAAAGAAGGCGGTCGCAGAGAAAATGAGAAAGAGAGAGAAAGAAGAAAGAAGGCGGTCGCAGAGAGAATGAGAAAGAGAGAGAAATAATTGAGACGGAGGAAGCTGAGAAGACTGAGGAAGAGAGAGAAAGAAGTTTTAATTAAAACTTTCGATTTTAATTTCTTTTCCATTTTTTTTAATACTTCAAAATGCTGAGAGAGTGACACATCAGCATTTTTACCTTTTATAGATAAAAATTTGAATTGTGAAGTAGATCAGATATATTATTCAATTGAAAATGTTGTCTTTTGTTAGTTCCCAATTGTATATAGTATTAGATGATAGAAGTTATATTACCAAAATTAATAATTAAATTCAAACTTTCAAACTGTAGAAGTGCAAAAATGCGTTAGTGCGAAATGAGAAGGACAACGTAGAGTCAAGATTAGTGTGCATGTGTGTTTGCTATGGTGAATTTGATTTTTTTTTAAAATAGAGAAACGAAATAAAAATTTATATCATAACCCCTTTTTTTAGTATTAAGAATGAAATTTGTGTCTTATTTCAATACATTTGTCTTCATTCTTGTTAAAGAATGAAATTTGTTTCTCATTTTCGTTAATCTCAAGTAAAGGGGATATTTCATATTATTCCAACTATCAATTAAATAAATTTTACAAAAATAAAAGTCACAAAAAAAAAATATTAAATATTTAATTTCAAAATAGTACACATATTTTTTTTAATTTTAAATTTTAGAAAAAAGTTATGATTACATAAATATTAAAATAGATTATCAAATAACAATTCTTCGGAGAAGATCACATTAGGAAAATAGTCTCATTATTTTTTTAATATGTTCAAAATAATATTTTCATTAAAAGAGGGGAAAGTTTAAATAAAACTAATCAATACATTTATAAGTGAATGGATAATTGATAAATTGTAATTCAGATATATATATATATACATATATATATATATATATATATATTGATTTGTGTTAGAAACATAAGTGTTGGGAATAAAGTTTTATTAATATATTGCTGAAAGCTAATGATATAAATTAATGTAAAGACGGTTCATTAAGGTGATCATAGTTCATTAGAAAAAAGGTTATCTCTTAAAAATTAGAGAAGTTGCTTCTACTATATTTATCAAAGTATATGAAATGGGTTAAGGATTGAGAAGGAAGTTTCCTGTGAAAATGCATCAAAACAAAAGACTATGTTTATGTTCTTGTTTACCAATTTCCACATTTATGTTCTTGTTTACTAAATTTTAAGGAAGCAAAATACGAATATTTATGTTCTTGCTTACCAATTTCGGATATTTTTTTTTTCAAATTTATTTTTTGTCCTTAATAATTTATTTACTCATTCTCATTCTTTATTGTCAAGTCTCATTTACAATTTATGAATTTCTCGTATCATAATTTCTTTTATGTTTTTGTGATATTTAAATTTTGTAAATTTCTTATTTAAAAATATGTTCTATTTTTCCTGTGAAAACCTAGAAAATCACATTAAAAGAATGGCTGTGTTTAAAGTAATGAGATCCTATTATTATTATTATTTAATAATAAATCGCTTATATATAAATAATAGAAATTTCATAAAAGGATTTCATTATTTCTCAAACTCCATTCTCTAAATTCTCTTTGACTTCTCTCTAAAATATCTCACCATTCTCTCATCCTTTTTGAAATCAGAGATCGCTAGAGTGATCACTACGACGAGATCTCCAAGTCTGTTTGATCAGAACCTTGTATTAAGTAAGTTATAATTCTGCTCTTTTCTCGGTCTTTTCTTGAAAATCCTGCATGTGATGTAATTTGCATCGCATGTGAGGTTTGTGTATCTTGTAAAAACTTCCTTGTCGATCAGTGGCTCCAATGATGTTCTCTGATCGTGTTTCTGATAATTTTAGGTTGATTTGTGAGCATCGACAATGGGAAGGGGTTTTTAGGTTATAACTGTAGTCGCGCGAATTAATCAGGTAAGGGAAGCTAATAATTGAATTTAATTAAAGGATACAATGAATGTAATTGTGTGTAATCAAAATTGATTGTTTGAAGTGTGATGCAATGTGAATTGTTTGATGTTTGGTATAAGTGAAATTGTGATTGCATTGCGTGAATTGCGGTTGAATTGGAAAATGAACACTTGAATCATGGCTCTAATTGGTATCATCTCACTTTGCTTAAAAACCATTTTGAAAACTAGACAACATTGTCATGGAGCTGCCAATTTGGGTCATGAAATCAAGTGAAACATCTCCCAACGAAAACCAGAATTTGTGTTATTTTCTGGTGTGAGGCTGAGCTTCAGAATTCAAGGTTGAGCCTTGAAAACTGCAAGAGGATCATCAGTGAGTGTTAGCCCAGCAGTGCCTAACGTTGAAAAATGCGAGAAGAATGAGGCTAAGCGCTAGCCGAGCGGTGCCCCAACGTTGGGACCCCTACAAGTTTGGAACAAAATTTTAATGTTGAGGCTGAGCATTGGATCTGAGGTTGAGCGCTGAGCTGCCAGATTTCATGTGTTTGTTGTTTTGATGTGTTTCATTGCATTAACTGATTTGAAATGGATTATTTTGACTGTCTTGGTATGCTTTGAGTGAGATTGGGTGAATATGGACCTGTTGTATGTGAATTATGGAGGAATTTCGTGGAGAAATTCTAAGTGTGGATGAGGTAGGGTATGCAAAGACATAAGGACTCAGTTTTGGTTGGTATCCTGACGCTCCAATAACCATTAAGGCTCATATAGAGTATAATGAGTTATGTCATGAGGAGTAGTAAGATGTCTTAGCCATTGGACTCGATCAAGTCTTTGGCGCGAAGGAGATTTACCTGGTGTGATGATTGGGTGATAACCCCTTGAGGCCAAACTCTGCAGATTTTGGGAATCATACACCGGTGCAAGCCACCAAGAGGTTCGATGTTAATTGCATATATCTGGATAATTGAGTCAAGAGTTGAATGACGTGTGAGTATTGGAATGTTCCTGTGTGAATTTGTGATAATTGATTGTTATTATGCTCTCACTCTAATGTAACATTCTTTAAATCATTATTAGCTTACCATACGTGTTTTATGTTTGTCTACCCTTTGTTTTATTCTTTGTAATGATCACTTAAATGTGTGAGCAGAGGAGGCTGTAGGTGGAGAGTTTTCGTGTGGTGTTGATAGTAGGACTGAGCAGTAGTTTCCAGAGGTCCTGTAAATAGGTGTGTTTTATAGTAAGTGGTTAGAATTTACCTTCCCTTTCTTCTAGAGGTCTTGTACATATAGTATTGTCATTACTTAGTTTTGGATGATTGTATAAGATTATACTTAACTTCCATGCTATCTACTTTGGTTTATCACTATATAATGCTTTATTTAGTAGTTTAAAAGCTATTAAATGAGATGTTACATTTTGGTATCAGAGCAGTAGTTCCTTTAGGGTTTATGAGTGTGAGCTTGCTTAGTCTCCGTTATGTGTTTTAAGTAGATGTCCAGGTGTTATGATAGTACTTGTGGATTGAACTGATGGTTTCTTTCTCGGTGTGAACATAGCTCGGTGTGAACAAAGCTATGGTTGTAGCTATGCAACAATAGAATGCAAACATGGTGAAACAATGTAATCTAGCTATGCAACAAATGGAATCTGCAAGATTGGCAGCTGAAGCCACTCAACAAAGGCATCTATAAGCCTTACAGAAACTGGGAGAGTCTCGATTCCCAACTAGTTCTTCACGAGTCCCTCCTCCTAGATCTCAGGAGTGAAGTTTAGAAGATTTTCTCCAGCATCCCCCCCCCCCCCCCAAATTCAGTGGCAAAGTTAGTCCAAATGAGGCAGATCAATGGCTAAAAGACTTAGAGAGAATTTTTTATGCAAAGAGGTGCCTTGCAGAAAATAGACTGGCCTATGCAGAGTATCTTTTGGCTGGAGAGGTAGTGCATTGGTGGTCCAGTATGAAGATGATGTTAGAAGACAGTAGAAAGGACATCACATGAGATTTATTCAAGAAGTTTTTTGTTGAATATTTCCCTAACAATGTGAGATATGCAAAGGAGGTAGAATTCTTGCAACTCTTGCAAGGAAACATGTCTGTGTCAGAGTATGGGAGAAGTTTAAACATCTGGGCCAGTTTCACACTTTGTGCATGGATGAAGAATGGCAATGTAGAAAATTTGAGAAAGGAAGAAGCCATACTCTAGGCCACCACATCAAGGGCCTAGGAGATTCTCAACACAGCCACCACCTCAATCGTTCAAATCACAATGTTTTCAATGTGAGGGACCGCACCTAAGAAGTGCTTGCCCACAACTTGCTAGAGGGAGAACGTGCCATGGTTACGGCAAAGAGGGACACTTTGTCAGGGATTGTCCATCAGGCAGAGGCCCAATCTCAAGGCCTACAGTCCAGTCACAAACTCCTCAGAGGCGAGGGAATGAGAGACCCCAGGTTGCGGGTAGAGTATATGCTTTAACGGGGGCAGAAGCCACAAGTTCAAGTAATCTTGTTGTTGGCTCATGTGTGATTGGCGGTATGAGTTTGTGTGTTCTATACGATTCTGGAGCAACACATTCCTTTGTGTCAGAATCTAGAGTTCAAGAGTTGAGTTTGCCAGTTAAGGAGCAACAGTATGATCTGACTATATCCACTTCAGCGTCGGGTTTAGTCAAGACATCTACATTATGTGCTAGATGCTCCATTGTGATTGAGGGACGTCGATTCAAGGTAAATCTGGTGTGTTTACCCTTGAAAGACTTGGATGTAATCTTAGGAATGGATTGGTTATCTGCCAACCACATTCTTATAGACTGCAATGAGAGAAAGTTTTTGTTTCCTAATCCAGAGGATGAAAAGTTGTTGTCTCAACTATCAGTTGAGGAAGGAGATGTGTATGCCAAGATACCGATTGTAGAGGAGTTTGCTGATGTTTTTCCTGAGGATGTACCGGGATTGCCTCCGAAGAGGGAAGTAGAGTTTTCTATTGATTTGGTGCTTGGAGCATGACCAATATCAATATCTTCCTATCTTATGGCTCTAGCAGAGTTAGCATAATTAAAGAAACAAATAGAGGAATTGATAGAAAAGCAGTTCATCAGACTGAGTGTATCACCTTGGGGAGCACCAGTGCTGCTAGTGAAGAAGAAGGACGGCAATTCCCGGCTATGCGTGAACTATAGGCAATTGAACAAATTAACCATCAAGAATAAATATTTGTTGCCAAGGATAAATGACTTAATAGATCAGTTGCACGGGGCTGTTGTTTTCTCTAAAATAGATATGAGATTGGGTTATCACCAAATTCTGGTCAAGTCTGATGATGTGCAAGACGACCTTCAGATCTAGATACGGGCATTATGAATATGTAGTTATGCCTTTTGGTGTGACAAACCCCTGCTCTGTTTATGGATTTCATAAAAAGAATTTTCAGGCCTTTTCTTGACAAGTTTGTGGTAGTCTTCGTTGATGATATCTTGATCTATTCTAAGACCCAAGAAGATCATATAGAACATCTGAGGATAGTTCTAAGTATTTTAAGAGAAAAGAAGTGATATATCAAATTGTCTAAATGTGAGTTTTGGATGAAAGAGGTTCAAGTCTTAAGGCATGTAATATCGGCGCTTGGTATTGTTGTGGACCCTTTTAAAGTAGAAGCCGTGTTACAGTGGGAATGCCCAAAATCCGTCATGGAGATAAGAAGCTTTGTGGGGTTGGCAGGTTACTACAAGAGATTTATTAAAGGATTCTCTAAAATAGTAGCCCCATTAACACAGCTAACCCGCAAGGATCAGCCGTTTGCTTGGACAGATCGCTGTTAGGAGAGTTTTCAAACGTCGAAGCAAAAGTTGACAAGCACCCTAGTGCTAATAATTCCAGACACCAGTAAATTCTTTGAAGTATTCTATGATGCTTCTCTTCAAGCATTGGGATGCGTGTTAATGCAAGAGAAGAAAGTAGTGGCCTATGCTTCTAGGCAGTTGAAGGTTCATGAGAAAAACTATCTTACTCATGACTTAGAGTTAGCAATAGTGGTGTTTGCTCTAAAGACTTGGCGACACTACCTGTACGATGCACAATTCCAAGTCTTCAGTGACCACAAGAGTTTGAAATATTTATTCGATCAGAAAGAGTTGAATATGCGGCAACGACGATGGATGGAATTCTTAAAAGACTATGACTTTGAATTATTTTATCATCCAAGGAAAGCCAATGTGGTGGTTAATGCGTTAAGCAAGAAAAGAATGCATGTTTATGCTTTGATGATAAATGAGGGCAAGTTGATGGAGAAATTTAGAGACATGTAGTTACATGTATTATTGGGGAAGGAAGTCATTAGATGTAGTCACTTGACTATAACTAGTGATTTTCTTGAGTTAGTAAAATAAAAGCAGTTGTCAGATTCTAAGATACAGAAAATAGTGAATTTGCTCGTGTCTGAAAAAGCTAAAGACTTTGTGATGGGAGTAGATGGGGTACTGAGATTTAAGAACCGAGATTGCATACCAGAGAACCCATAGTTGAAGCATATCATTCTTGAAGAAGGGCACAAGAGCCACCATAGCATGCATCCTGGTATGACTAAGATGTACCACGACTTGAAATAGTCCTTTTGGTGGTCAAGAATGAAGCATGATGTAGCTCAGTTCATATCTTCCTGCTTGACTTGTCTGAAAGCAAAGGTGGAACACCAAAAATCGGAGGGGATGTTGCATCAATTGGTAATACCAGTTTGGAAGTGGGACAACATTGCTATGGATTTTATCACCCACTTACCATGATCCGTTCGGAATCACGATGCTATTTGGGTGATAGTAGATCAACTAACTAAAAGTGCCCATTTTCTAGCAGTTAACTTGAGGATGCCAATGGATAAACTGGCACAGTTGTATATCAGAGAATTAGTAAGGTTTCATGGTATACCTTCGAGTATAATGTCAAATAGAGACCCTAGATTTACTTCTAGATTTTGACAGACTTTACAAAATGCTTTGGGCAGCAGATTGGCCATGAGTTCTGCTTACTATCCTCAGACTGATGGACAGTCTGAGAGGACAATTCGATCACTAGAGGATCTACTGAGGACTTGTGTGTTAGACCATCTAGGAGGATGGGATGAAGTATTGCCTCTAGTAGAATTCACGTACAACAATAACTACCATGCAAGTATCGGTATGGCACCTTATAAGGCTCTCTATGGTAAGAGATGCAGAACTTTGTTATGTTGGTATCAGGAAGGTGAGTTAGTGTTGTTAGGACCGGAATTGTTGAAGCAAACCTCAAAAAAAGTATCCAAAATAAGAGACATGATGAAAGCCTCCTTGAGCAGACAAAAGTCGTATGTGAATCAAAGAAGAAGACCTTTAGAGTTTTCAGTAGGGGACCATGTTTTCTTGAAAGTAACTCCCACCACTAGTGTAGGAAGGGCTATTCGTTCAAGAAAACTCTCTCCTAAGTTTATTGGCTCATATCAAGTATTGAAGAGAATTGGACCAGTAGCGTATGAGATCGCCTTACCCCCTCAACTAGCAAATCTTCATATAGTATTCCATGTTTCTCAATTGAGAAAGTACGTACCTGATGCATCACATGTATTAGAGATGGAAGAATTGCAAATCAGAGAGGATCTCACCGTGGATGTTCAACCTGTTGGAATAAAGGATCACCAAATGAAACAACTTAAGGGGAGAACCATCAGTTTAGTCAAGGTTATGTGGAATAGGAGAACAGGTGACTCTACCTGGAAATTAGAAGAGGATATGAGACAATCTTATCCACATCTATTTTCTGGTAAGTCAATTTTCGAGGTCGAAAACTTTTTATGTTTGGGAGAATGTGAGAACCTAGAAAATCACATTAAAAGAATGACTGTGTTTAAAATAATGAGATCCTTTTATTATTATTATTATTTTAATAATAAATCGCTTATATATGAATAGAAATTTCATAAAAGGATTTCATTATTTAGAAAACATTATCTTTCTAAAACTTCGTTCTCTAAATTCTCTCTGACTTCTCTCTAAAATATCTCACCATTCTCTCATCCTTTTTTAAATCAGAGACCGCTAGAGTGATCACTGCGGCGAGATCTCCAAGTCTGTTCGATCAGAACCTTGAATTGAATAAGTTATAATTCTGCTCTTTTCTTGGTCTTTTATTGAAAACCCTACATGTGATGTAATCTGTATCGCATGTGAGGTTTGCGTATCTTGTAAAAAATTCCATGTCGATCAGTGGCTCTAATGATGTTCTCTGATCGTGTTTTTGATAATTTTAGGTTGATTTGTGAGCATCGGCAATGGGAAAGGGGTTTCAGGTTTTTGTTGTAGTCGCACGAATCAATCAAGTAAGGGAAACTGATAATTGAATTTAATTATAGGATACAATGAATGTAATTGTGTGTAATTAGAATTGATTGTTTGAAGTGTGATGCAATGTGAATTGTTTGATGTTTGGTATAAGTGAAATTGTGATTGCATTGTGTGACTTGAGGTTGAATTGAAAAATGAACACTTGAATCATGGCTCTAATTGGTATCATCTCACTTTGCTTGAAAACCATTTTGAAAACTAGACAACACTGCCATGGTGTCAATTTGGGTCATGAAATCAAGTGAAACATCTCCCAACGAAAACCATAATCTATGTTGTTTTCTGGTGTGAGGTTAAGCCTCAAAATTCAAGGCTGAGCCTTGAAAAATGCGAGAGGATTAGCATTGAACGCCAGCCAAACAGTGCCTAGTGTTGAAAAATGCGAGAAGAATGAGGTTAAGCGCCAACCGAGTGGTGCCCTAGTATTAGGACCCTTTAGGTCTGGAACGAAATTTTAATTTTGAGGCTGAGCGTTAAGCTGCCAGATTTCATGTGTTTGTTGTTTTGATGTGTTTCATTGCATTAACTGATCTGAAATGGATTATTTTGACTGTCTTGGTATGCTTTGAGTGACATTGGGTGAATATGGACCTGTTGTATGTGAATTATGGAGGAATTTCGTGGAGAAATTCTAAGTGGAGAAATTCTAAGTGTGGATGAGGTAGGGTATGCAAAGACATAAGGACTCGGTTTTGGTTGGTATCCTGACGCTCCAATAACCATGAAGGCTCATATAGAGTATATTGAGTTATGTTGTGAGGAGTAGTAGGAGGTCTTAGCCATTGGACTCGATCAAGTCTTTGGCGTGAAGGAGACTTACCTGGTTTTATGATTGGGTGATAACCCTTTGAGGCCAAACTCTGCAGAGTTTGGGAATCATGCACTGGTGCAAGCCACCAAGAGGTTCGATGTTAATTGCATATATCCAGATAATTGAGTCTAGAGTTGAATGACGTGTGAGTATTGAAATGTTCCTATGTGAATTTGTGATAATTGATTGTTATTATGCTCTCACTCTAATGTAACCTTCTTTAAATCATTATTAGCTTACCCTACGTGTTTTATGTTTGTCTACCCTTTGTTTTATTCTTTGCAATGATCACTTAAATGTGTGAGCAGAGGAGGCTATAGGTGGAGAGTTTTCGCATGGTGTTGATAGTAGGACTGAGCAGTAGTTTCCAGAGGTCCTGTAGATAGGTGTGTTTTGTAGTAAGTGGTTAGAATTTACCTTCCCTTTCTTCTAGAGGTCTTGTACATATAGTATTGTCATTACTTAGTTTTGGATGATTGTATAAGATTATACTTAACTTCCATGCTATCTGCTTTGGGTTATCACTATATAATGCTTTATTTAGTAGTTTAGAAGCTATTAAATGAGATGTTACATTTTGGTATCAGAGCAGTAGTTCCTTTAGGGTTTGTGAGTGTGAGCTTGCTTAGTCTTCGTTATGTGTTTTAAGTAGATGTCCAGGTGTTATGATAGTACTTGTGGATTGAACTGGTGGTTTCTTTCTCGGTGTGAACATAACTCGGTGTGAACAGAGCTATGGTTGTAGCCTTCAAGCATCTAAGGTCATTATCCTGGCAAAGACTAAGGCCTCCCGCTACTCTCACCACTTGGATCAGTTTACTCTACGTGAGACTAACTGGTCCTTTAGAGCTTCGGGATGTGATCCTTACTTGAATCTTTACCTTAATTATATACACTACACACCACCATGAAATCTCACCAAGAGATTCATGGAATTACGTCTATGTCATTCCACATCCTTGTTTCTCACACCAAAACCACATGTTACACTATAACATCCAAATAGCATGCCGATATTCAACCAACCACCCATGACTCATGATTTAATTCATACCAAGTTCATCAATCCCAGTTCACACAAGCTCATAAGACAAGCATAACCCCATACTTCATGCATTTTTAAGATATACAGCCTATCATAGATAAATCAAAGAAGTACAAATCAAACCTGCACCATTCTTGCTTAGGCTAGGAGCCTTCGCCCAAGTGACAACGACTGTCTCGCTTAAGCTAGGAATTCTCGCCTGAGCGAGACCTGCAATAGTGGCACAGTGAGCACTCTACGAATTCTCGCCTAAGCGGGGCCTTCTCGCCTGGGTGAGATCGCTCTTCGCCCAAAACTAAGTCCCTCGCCTAAGCTACGATCCAACAGAAACATACAGGTTTTCCACAATTTCTCGCTTAGGCGGGACCCTCTCGCCTAAGCGAGATGGTTCATCGTTCAAATCGAGAGCCATCCGCCTGAGCTCGAGCTCGAGCAGAAAACCAGGGCGAGCTCCTACTACTCTTGCCTAGGCGAGACGAGCTCGCTTGGGCGAGGATATCAGTTCTCACCATTGTTCCACGCATGCAAAGCCAGAAACAGTTCCACAAAACATTATAGTTCAGTCTCACACAAGCACAAGCATTTTCCAATCATTTTATGCATAAAACAGAAGTGAAAAAAGCAACATACTTCAAAAAGCAAAAAACGCTAGCAAACGCAAACAGGTTCTTAACCAAGGAGCACCACAACTCCAAGAACTAGAATAGTGAGCTGAAACGTGGAAACCAGAACAAAACAAGGGTATGAGGTTAAACCCTAACCAAACCAACGTACCCAAACGGTAAAAAAGGGAAGAACATACAAGAAAGTCCTAAGGTTTAACTTACTTGGAGGTAGGATGAACTTAGCTAGCTCGAAGATTGAAGGATTTTCGTGCCCTAATAGAGCTCTCTAGTTCCAGTAGTGAGGGGGAGGAGAACAGTTCTCTGAAAGGAAAAGCAAAATGAGAAACAATGGGACTGAGTGGGGGTTCTGGAGGTCCCCTAATGGGCTGGCTTTAGGCCCACGAAAAGGCCAGGCCCAAACCTCCTTAGAGCAGAAAAATGGGGCTTACAGAAGAAATATATGAATCTACCCTTAAGTGATTTTACTCGAAAATCGAATCAAGCTAGAAGAATTAAACAAATTAAATTTGAAAATATATATTAAAAAATTATGAACAAGTGAACGAAAGAAAATATAATTGTACGGTATAAACCGCACAGTCTTGCAACTAAGACCGGACGGACGGGTTAACAAGTGAACTTCTTTTGTATTATAGTTGTTCAATCAATATGGACCGAGCGATCAGAAATAGGAAACCTACAAGTTAGATATCTTAATCATGATTAAAAAAATTAGTTCGTAATTGTACCAACCTTAATAAAAACCCATTACAAAATCTATAAATAGAAGTCCAAGTAGAATGGTAGGTAACTTATTAATTGCACCTTTAATACCCTTTTGTATTTGGATCTAACTACCTTAAGCATCAAAATCTTTAACTAGTATCATCAATTGGTTTGAACGATAACATTTAAATATTTAGATTAATAATAGAGTTGATTGCATACACGCATTGCATGAATTAAAACATGATACCTCTTTATATGAGCAAATTGCTACGTATTAAAATAACAATAAAAACATTTATGATAAATTCAATTTGTATTACAACTTTAATGTTTTTTGGTGTTCATTATTAGGTAGGTTTGATGCATTTAAATTGAAATCTAAAAAAAAAAACCACAAAAAGAAATCATTTATTTTAAATTAACTTAATATATTTAAATCATTAAATAAAACACAAGAGATAAGTAACAAAATATACTTCCTATAAAATCAGAACAGTTGAAAACAAAATACATTCATCTTCATTCTTATTATTCAATCTTAGTTGAAAATAGAACTTCAAAAAAGCTATTAGACTGAGAAAAAAAAATATATGAAGGACATAGATGAGGTAAATACTAATTTCTTGTCTTATTTTAGTTTTTCAAAATACACTTTATTGCCTTTCAATAAATTTAAAATTTAAAATTTAAAATTTTCTAACATTAAGAGATGTATAACAAAAAGTATTATTATTTTCACACCCAACAAATTTTTACACACTTTATATCAATTATTTTATTTTCTAATCTCTTTTTTTCTTTACAAATACAAATATTAACTTTTATAATTACTAAAATACCCCTTAAAAAAAGTAGGTTGTCAAGTGTAAATGGTGAAAAAAACATTTTCCATAATAAAATCTCATACTATTGGTTTGAATTAAAAAACAACCTTTTATACGGAGCATGAAACAACATGCAATAACTTGGTTTAAATTTGTGTCGTGGAACACTTGCAAGAATAAATAAACAAAAAGTTAGTGGCTTCTACGCATCATACAATAAAATAACTTCACCTAACGAATATCCTAAAAGTATATATGCAAAAACAAAAACTATACATATGAGTACAAAGAGGGGGCCACAAATCACTTTCTGCAGTGGCCATCTTGATAACCCTCCACGTTTCTCCCATTCCAATAATGACTCTTTGTGCCAACCAGATCATTCTCAACAAAACCATCACCAAGAATTGGTTTTTCACTCCAAATTTTCAACCCTTTTGCACAAAATGGTCTCATCTGCAAAATCAATGCAAATAGGAGAAGCAAGTTAAGAACACTTTGAAGTTAGATCAGTTCCTCGTATACCTCCTGAATCCCCTTGGTGTTGGAACCACATCACGCCCAGTTTTTAACAAGGCTTGGCGATCCTTAATTGTTTTATCAAACAATCTATTGTCTGGTTTCTCAGCATAGCAAACATAGTAACAGCTCACACAGGCATGAGGCACTGCCATGGCAATTCTGGTCTGCAGAGTCAAAAAGTTGGAAATGTTAATTAATTAACACCACTTGCCCACATGTTAATCATTCATTTGTGAGCTGCTACTACCAATAATCATAATAATAATAGAAAAGTTGTGAGATAAAGGGCACCAACCAAAAGGTATCCAATGAGGAATGTGAGAAGGGATAAGGTAGCTGTGAAAGATTGGTGTACTTTATGGGTCCAAGCAGCTACAACAATGACACAAATAGAGCCGCTGCAAACTCCTGTGAGGAAGCAAATTGAGCTGGTTATATCAGAGTCTACAATTGACACCATGTCCTCCTTCTCAAAGAGGGCCCAAGTGTCTCGAGATGCTTTCACGAACCCTTTTCCATATGCTGCTATCTGTTAAGATGAATTCAAATGAGTTAAAACAAAACCACTTGGTTTAGTTAAATATCTGGTCTTGAACTATGCACTAATGGTGGTGAATGTTCAGTCAAATAAAGTTGGAGCCAGGACCACAGATGGTGATTGCTCAGTCATAACTTCAGAACAAGAAAGATGGCTCAATAAAAATTTGAAACTTGGTAGGGACCATGTGGTGAAAGAATCCAAAGGGTATCAGACAAACACACAAAACTATCAAGCTTGCAGATAAATCTTACTTTGAGAAAACTAACCAATAAAATGTAATAAAGGTATCGAAACTGAAAGATTAACAAATGAGAATCACACATTGATTGAATTGCAGAAAATGCAGTTATGTTATGTTATGCATAGCGATTACTGTGTTAATTTGCAGAGAGCTACCTGAACATATGCCCAGCCATTGCCATTTCTGAAAACGGAATCCATGACTCTTAAGCAACAACGAGCACAGCAGAACATGAATTCATCTTCTCCCTCAAGCAAATTGAGTCCCCGTGCAACAATCCTCAGGGCCTCAATTGCAGGCACAAAGAGAGAGCCCAAACAAGCACTTCCAAGATTCCGCGTGAGAGCTCTCAGAAAACAAAACTGGGTGCTAGATTGCATTCCTCTGAGGTAATACAAGGCAATAGCCCTACTAACAGTGATGTTAACCACATTCCTCATGACCTCAGTGGTCCATTGCAAACTCAGCACCAGCAAAATGATGGTTAAAGGAGGAAAATAGAAGTTTAATGCTCCAATCACAGCTAAAATCCACAGAGATATCCACAAGAATCCAGCCCCAAGCACATGATATGTGGGTTTGTTGAGATCAGGGAATGTGGACACAGGTTGAAGAGACAGACTCAAGACCTTACAACAAAACTTAATTCTGTGACTAACCCAACAACCGTATAAGCCATTCCCAATTGCAAAAGCAATGAAACACACTCCAACACCATCAGTGGCAGGCTTTTGGAAGCAAATAAGGAGAATCCCAGCAGCCAGAGACATCACAAAAGTAAACCAAAGTATGAAATGAAGCATCAAAGTGGGCCATTTTCTGATCGCCCCTTGCCAAATAAACGCAAGGATTATGCTCATAAAAGATGAAGCCTCCACTTGTGGAAGAAAATACTTTAACACGTCTTTCTCTTTCCTCTTGGTAGATTCCGAATCTTGGATAAGCCCTTGAACTCCCTTGAACACAAGAAAGCACACCAACGCAACAGCTATAAACATGTGGAGAACAAAGAGAATCAAGGATATTTTGTTGGTATACTTTCTCGAATTCAGATTCGCCACTTCCGGTTGCTGCTAAAAAAGGGAAATAGAATAATACCCATTAAGATCGTAACGTTCAAAAATTCACAGAAATAACAACAAACACAACACATACAGAATTACTGCAAACTCAAGGAACCAATTACAATCTTCAGCAAAAAAATTGCAAATTTCCTTAAAAAAATTGAGCTGAACAATGCATTTCATTCCTCTGCAGAGAGAAAGAAAAGTACTTGTAGTGGGGTTGGAGTGGAGCGCGTTTGAGTGTGAGGACGTTGAGACTGAGCAGCAGAAGGAGTTGCAACTCTGGTGGAACTATTGATCACAATTCTCAAAGGGTTAGTGGGGTTCAACCTGTGGAAACCCGCAAGATGAGATTCTTCATGATCATCCACAACATCATTGTTCTGAACCTTTCTCTCTTCTTCAACACCCACTTCCCCTTTCTCCAAGTCTTCCTCCTTCTTTGCTCCAACCACGGTTTCATTCTCTTTCTCAACCACCACCTACCTCGCCAAAAACAAAAGAAAGATTAAAACTTGGCACAGAATAGCAACCCCCATAAACACATAAAGCTGAAACCATCAACTTACAGGCTCTCCGGCACCCATTGGCGGCGGCGACGGCGGCGGCGTTGCGGTGTGTCAGCTGAGTTGAGAAACGAATGTTGGTAGAGAGATGACGTTACTGTCTTCAACTGTTATATTTTATTTTCATTTGGAATTTTTCTTTTTTTACCGTGTCTTTGCCTTCTAAGAAAGTATCTTTTATGTTGGACCCACGAGTTGCGAACTGCAAACATGCCACAACAGCGCGTGGAGCTACGCCGCCGTCACGTGTCAGAAGGAAACACAGCACGTGGAAATGGGTTCGTAAAACGCAAATATTTTATCAGACATGCAAGGAAAGTGTAGAATTAGAAAGTAAATGTTTGCGTATCATTCTTTGTTCCTCAATAATAAATGAACAATTTTTTTTCTTTGGAAACTGTTAATCTTTCGTTTGTTTGTAACTCCAATAACATAAGAAGTGCTTTTACGTGTTTTTTTTTTGTCATAGTTGACACATTTTTATATCGCGTTCTGTTTACGAATTGGGGTGTCAGCCACAAAGCACGTGGGCCTTCCCTAAAACACTACACTTTGAAAAAGAAAAAGGAAATAGAAATTGAGGTTAGTTATATTACGAGATGAGGGTAGAAACTAAAAGAAAAGAATTAAAATGATTTTGGTTAAGTTGAATGATGTAATAAAATAAATTATTTAATTTATATATTTAAAAAACTTAATAAAATTAAATTTTGAAAATAATTTGATCTAAAAGATAATGTTTTAAAATATAAATTAGAAATAAATATAATTATTAATGTGAGACATTTTTTCTCTTTCATCCCTTTTATCTTAAATGCACGAAATTAGTTTCACCACAAAACACTCTTGCCTTCTAAAACTCTTAGTTTCCTTATTACTCTCTAACATCTCTGTCCTAATTCACCATCTAAAATTTTCTCCCCTTCTTGTTTCATCAGGCAAACTTAGGGCCAATACATAATTCCTCATTCAAGCTGAGCATCCATTCCTTTCGTGTAAGTCAATTTCAGTTCCCAATTCTCCCTTAATTCCTCATTTTTGGAAATTCATCCCTTTCTAAGTTGAATTTAGGATCTCATTCTTATTGTTTGGTTCTGCATTCCAGTTCCTTAGGTTTCGGACAGTTTGGGTACCCTTTCTATTGAGTTTTCTTTCCTACAAGCCAGTGTTGTTTAGAGGTAAGGGAAGCTAATTGTTTTCTTGAATTTCGCATGGGAATCATCACCAGTGCAAGCCACCAAGAGGTCCAATGTCGCTTACACAATCCAAATAATTGAGTTTAGTGTCATCTTTTTTTTTTTGTATTATGGTGAACTGGGTGATTTTGTTGGAAATGTAAAAATTACAATTGTGTTTATAATTGAAAGATTTTAAATATGTTATTTTCTCGTATTTTGTGATTATTTTGTTTCGATTTCAGTATTTTCAGTTCACTTTTTTATGTATAATAAATTGTTGTTTTTCAATTGTTAGAAATAACTTCGAGAAAATGTAATATCTCATCTTAACGGTTTAAAATTAATAAAATATGATATTTTATTATAATATTCAAAATATGTAATTTAGTGTATAAAATATATTAATATCATCTTACAACAAAATAGGACTATAAAAATGTATCATTTATACAAACCATCTAAAATAGCAAGCTTTAAACATAAATTAATCACTACTAAAGTTCCTCGAAACCCTTACTTACTCTAACTAATAGTTCCTCATCTTACAAAGCTATCTCTAAACACACAACTTCATCTGTTCCCACCAAAATGGTGATCATTGCAAAAGAAGAAAACAACACAAGATCATAAAGTGCAAGGGTAAGCTAACTATACGAGATCAATCATACCTCACAAACAACCAATTTCATAACAATTATCATAAGCGATCAAGATCATACTCATCTATTTTATCATACTTCTAGAACTCGATTTATCCAAATAAATGCAACTAGAGTGGAACTAGGGACATTATACACTTATGGTGGTGGAATAACTCACCTACCCAAGCTACCACACACAAGGTAAATGCTTTTTATTGTCATAGAACCATGTGGTCGTTCTCATGACAGGACCTTCTGCCACTCACTCGTACTACCTAATCATCATCCTCTACATGAGTATAAAGAATGACTAGTAGGATTAGCTTCCCAAAATGTAACAATTTTATCCTTAGTGCACACCCTAAAGATTTAAGCATTCAATGGTATTCCCTCACCAATCCTTCAATCCCAACCAATTACAATTATCGTAACAAAATCTTCACAAGATCCTCAAACCCACAATCATACATCAACATACCTTATCATATTCATTTTCACCAATTATTCTATACGACTCATCTCATCACACCAAAACATACAAAAACATGGTGCCTCAATCATTCATTATGTAAGACAAGCAACAAATGCCAAAACTATCAACAATCTAATCTACGTGAACCTTATGAGAAACACTTTTCTCACTATAGATCTTTGATTCGAGATATGATCAGTCAAAGTGAAGATGTATGTGTTAAGGGCCCGTAATTAAAATTTCATCTCGATCTGACGTTAATGAAGTGGAAAACTTCATTTTTACCAAGAGAACACATAATAGAAAAAAAAGGGTGGCACCAACGCCTAACCCTTGGAACCCACTAATTTATAGCGCTTGACGATCCAAAAATGGTGCCCGACGACACCAAGTTAGTGGTCTAGTGCCCGACGGCACTGTAACGACACCCAATAGTGTATCAGAAAGAATAATTTGGGGGAAATTGGTCATGTGTATTTGACTAATTGGGCACCTTTCCTTTTAGTGTTTTTTACTCCAAATGGTTTTAGAGAGTTCAAAACTGATACCCAATCACTTAAACATAGATTCAAACCTTTCCCAAATCAATACCAAACACAGATCAAATATCGAAAAATTCAACATACAACTCATCAATTCAACAAATCACATCATAATTAACTATCAAGATGATCAATTCAACAAAAAACTAGCTTCCCTTACCTGACAAAGCAGCTCCTCAGACCCAATCAACTCTAAGAACACCAAAACACTTCTAACTTCACAGGATGTTCTATCTACACATAGAATCATCACAATAACGATTAGGACATACTGGTATGATCACTGATCAACAAAGACTCATATAGTAGATGAAAACCTCACATGCAAGCAGAAAAAAGTCTCACATCAACAGAAACAAAAAGAAGGCCAAGAAAAACGGTTGACACTTAACTTACGGGAATGCAAAAACTGATCGTTTTAAATTGAAGAGCTCGTCGCGAGGATCATTCATATGTTCTCAGATCTTCAATCAAGCAAACAAAGAAAGAGAATCCTTAGAGAGAAGTCAAATAACTCTAGAAAAGTAGTTTCTAGAGAGATAATGTGTTTTAAAATAATGAAATTTGTTTATAAAAATTCTATTTATACTAAAACTTTTTAATGTTAAAATAATTTAGTCTTACTGTTTTTAAACCACTACTACTTCTAAAACACTATTTTCTAGGATTTTACATTCTCCCTAACTATTTAAAATAAAATTGTTTAAATATAAGAAAAATAGTTAAAAAGACATTGCAATTAATATTAGTGAAAAATAATAATAATTAAATGTTTAATTTAATCTTTTATTAAAATATTTTTTATTTATTTTGTTAAGATTGGTATTTGAATAATTATATTAAACGTGTATGTTTATATTTAAAAGTAAACATACATCTTAATTAGAGAAGAAAATTCTAAATTTCTTTATGAAAATAATATCACAATTTAATTTTCAAAATGTGTTTTGTTTAAGAAAAATTAATATATGTACTGAGGGCATCAAGAACCGAGAGGTGGAAGAATAAGAGAAGATGAATAAGGTAATGAAATTAAAGAGAGTGATATGATGTAAGCAAAAGAGGAATGTATTGAAGCACAATAGATTAAAAATGAAGATCCAAAGAAGGATTATAGCTAGCTCATCGAAAAATGTATAATGAAAGACAACATTGAGAAAAATGTGATCAAATCAGATAGAATAATATTGAGAGAAGCGTGACAAAGCCCATGATTAAAGTCGGATTGAAAGAGAAGTTATTTATAATAACAGTTACACAACATTGGAACATTGGAAGAATGGGCAAAACAAAAATAATATGGGCGGTTTTAAGACATGTATTATAAATTAATTTTTTTTCTTCTTTAATTTATCTTAGTTTAGCTATCAAAAAGGGAAAAATATAAATAGGTCATTCAAATGTAAAACAAAGATAACAAATTGTGGCTACAATTCAAACACATTAAGAACGTCGTGAATAGAAAAATTAGAAATCTAATTATGATTGTTGCAATTTGGGTCACCGCTTTCGTAAATATTTTTTATCAGTTCTTATTTTATCCTTGGTAATTTATTTTATTGCAATTCACCTTCTTGCAATCCTTCATCTCCATCTACTTTCTTTTCCATTTTAATATCTTTTTTCACCATTCCATCTCTAAATACAAAAACACAAAAAAAAAGTTAAATATATTTTTGGTCCCTTAACTTTCAGTGAATTTGGGAATTAGCTCATTTCGAAACTTTGAACCAATTTAGTCTTTCATCTTTCAAAATATGTGGATTTAGTCCTTTTAATTAAATTTTGTTAGGTTTATTTGATGTTTTGTACACATTTCAAGATTGTATTTGAGTTCTTTATACTGTTTGATATATTTTTGCTTTAATGTTAAGTCAAATACTATTATGAAACGTGCTTGAAATATCAAATAAACTTAACAAAATTTGATTAAAAGAACTAAATCCACGTATTTCGAAAGATAAAGGACTAAATTGATCCAAAGTTTCAAAATTGACTAATGAAAGTTAAGGGACTAAAAACACAATTAACAAAAAAAATTACTGTTGGAGAGAAATGCATGAATTATTGATAGAAATACATATTAAAAGATAATTAAGTGGCTTAAAAATAATTGTAATTTTGATCCACAACATAAGCAAGTTATATATCAAGTTTGTGTTAAATAGTGGAATAAAACTCTTAGTGAGTCTTTGTCCTAATCATTTTACAACTTAACAATTACTGATATTGGTGCAAGAATTTATTTGTAGTAAGAAAACTATAAGTGCTCCTTCATATCTAACAATTCCAGTGGAGTTGAAATGTCTAACCCCAAATTTGAGGTATTTCTTATAAATTGGGCTTTGGAGTTTGGACATTTTTCGTTTTACTATTTCTAGAATTGGTATTGTGTAAGATTTTTATTATTTTAATCTGTTGGACTGATGAAAATAATATGTCTTGAAAAGTCACGCATCACCTAGGACAACCAAGGAAGTGAGTGTTAATGACTATATAATGAGCTTTATGTTAAAAACAGATATGTCTAATTATCTTAACCACAAAGGGATCTGAATTGATTAACAAGCTTTTATATGGTTTAAGATGAATCTTGAATAAATCTTTAGGTTTTAAAGCTCAATTAATCAATTTCGCAGTTTTGGGTTAATGGACTATTTAAATCAATCAAGAAAGAT
>Ga0214543_1005486_pt1 | contig 23298 bp, 17 predicted proteins | sample CNSS2metaG_FD_160094 | JGI IMG/M metagenome (GOLD analysis project Ga0214543, IMG submission 160094) | Root nodule microbial communities from cowpea collected in UCLA plant growth center, Los Angeles, California, USA - CNSS2 | ecosystem: Host-associated > Plants > Roots > Nodule | place: USA... | reverse complement strand
CAGTTGCTAAAATCTTTTATTTTTATTTAATTAATTAGCAACTTAATTGCTGTCCAATTTCCAATTCTGCCCCTCTCATTTAACCATATTTGCAGTTTTGACCAGAGTTGACTGCTGACTTTGACCATTTGACCAGAGTTGACCAGTTGACCAGTTTGACTGTCCTATCAGATGCTGACACGTGGCGCAGAGAGTCTCTTTCCAGAATTAGGGTTTCACTCTCACACTCTTCTCCCTCCCTCGTGACGGTGCGGCTGCTCCGACGACTTGGCTGCTGTTGCGTTTGCGTGCCAGCTTCGTGATTCCTGCAGGTGCTTCCATGGTGGTTCAGCAGTGTTTTCCGACGTGGTTGCGTTGCTGCGGTGGCTGCGGTTTCCGCTACTGTTATGACTCATTCTCGCTCATGGCTGCGCGGAGAACATGGAGGCGGCGCTGCTCGCAGAATCTGGATTCGCGAATGGTTGCAGGAGCGTCACAGTGGCGCGGTGGTTCAGCACATGAAGTGTGGTGTGGAGTGCCTCCTCGCGGTGGTGTTCGCTACAAGTGCGCGAACGGAGAACTCACGGTGGCCGTGAATCTGAAGGTGGATTCGAGGCTGGAGCAGGTGCGGTGGAACGCGACCGTGACAGGTGGTGCAGTGGTGACGGAACTGCGGCGAGCTGACGGTGGTTGCCGTGGCTGCTGGTGCGTGAACCTGCTACCGTCGAGATTGGTCCATGGTGGCGAGAAGATGGTGCTGCAGAATCGTGGTGGCCGGAAATGGCGGCGGCTGCCGTGGAGGTTGATGGTGGCGGCTAGGGTTTGAGGAAAATTAGGGTTTCTGTTTTGGGAGATGAAGATGATGACGTGGCAGCCTTCCATTGGACAGCTTGTTAGTGCAAGGATTGTTGCCACGTGGCTTGCTCTGGTTGGCTAATTTTAAGAGGTGGGGATTGCCACATGGCATGATCTGGTTGAGTTGAGTTTAAGTGGTAGGAGGGGTGCAACTTAGTGAAAACTGGGGGTGCAGAACAGGGTTTTTGGTGGTCCACTTTGCAGGAGTGTGCAAATAAAATCTGGGGGTGCATTTAGCTCCTGATTTATTCTTTTTCAGAATTTCTTAATTTTGGACTTATTTTTTGTAACTTTGAATATTTTAAAATCACACTATTAATTGACCAAAAATAAATTCTAGCTGCATTAACAAACGTTAGAATATCCAATAATATTTTATGCAACTAAAATAAATTTTTACGCCACTTTTACCAAACTTACTCAATAAATCCAATAATCACAAATCCTAATTAAATCAATCTTTAAGCACAGAAAATTCAATTAAATCCCCAAATTTAAATATTAAATGAGGGCAAAAATTTGAACTCATCACTTACACTTGTCAAGATCGAACTAACACTAGAGTATAACCGCACTCTATCAAGATAGGATTGATTTTCAAGACAAGGAAAATTAAACCCTATAAAGTCTTTGATTAATATTATGCATACCTCTCCAAAAGTTTGACCAAGTGTAGTAAGATCTAGAAGATGGAGCCTAAAAAAGCTTATTAGAATTGATCCAATTCGAAAACTTAGCACAAGAGATTGAACTAGGGGAAACATCATCCTTCACAATCTCAACACAAAGAAAAACATTAAAATCACCAAGGATACACCAACAATCATAAAGATTAACAAGAGTAGACCACAAAGAGTGACGAGCAGTGTAAGTAGTTCCACCATAAACCCCAACATTCTGTAATTCAACATCATTGGCCATAACAAAAGTTATATCATTTCTACTTAATCACAAAAGAGACATATTCATTTTTGTATTATAAGTTGTATATTTATCTTCATTACATTTTCTTTTCTTTTTATCATGTTTGTTAACACTTTATTATGAAGTGAATATTGTCTCTATTTTGACTTTATTTATATAGTTTGTATTCTCTCGATATTTGTCAATTGAATATGAAATTCATATTCGTCCTTGTACTCTCATTTGAATATGATATTCATAGTACCTGTATCACACCTAGCCGATTCCACTAGCATATCAACACATATCACCATTGACTGACACCTATGTCGGTCAAGGCTGGGGGACTAGTGTACCACATCAAGCCAACTTAACAAAATAATGATAAAACGATCACCATACCAAAGCATTCAAGTAACCGGCCTAGGCTTGCCTAACCGGCCAAAACCGGTAACCTAGACGTCTAAAGGAACGACCTGCCTAAGACAACCCATGAGTAACACAAACCGCCAAGGAAAGTAGTCGGTTTAGGCCGACAACCTCAGTATACTCAGTAAAATCGAAGTCCCCCGTGTTCAATACGTCCTAAGGGCCTGGGTTAGGGCCCAGGCCCACTTACAGCCCAAACTAGAGCCCAAGGCAAGGCCCGGCCCATGGGATAACCAGACATAATTAATGCTCTATAAATACACGTGGATCCTAGTAATTAAAGGTACGCATTCATTAATCACTGATTTAACCTTTTGAGAGTTTTGACTCACTTGAGCTCCGGAGCCCCTTCTGTAGGTAACCCCTCCTGGGTCCAAACCGACATGTACCAACCGGGAAGATGCCAACTGAGGAGATAGCGGACTACACAAGTAAGGTGACGCTTGTGCCTAACTTATCTTGTTTGTTCTCTGCAGGAACAATTGACGCCCACCGTGGGACACGAGACGAACACCTTTAGTACCCATTTTTCTCCGAAGATGGTTTGCACCCGCAACAGAGCTGGAGTCAACAAAAAGGCAGATGCCGCTCCCTCAGGACCTGCTGGCATCACCCCTGACTTAGCCGCCATCCTGGACGGCCAAGCAAAGATGCAACAAGAGCTGGCAGATCTGAAGAAGCGCAGTGCTGACGAGATGGAGGCGCTGCGACAAGAGAACTCTCGCCTTAGGCGAAAGATTGAGGTTGATCCTACCCTGAAGGGAAAGGCCAAAGATGCCTTTGAGGTCGCAAGGTCCCCAGCCTTCCAGCCCACGGAGGAAGAAAGCGAATACAACCCCACCCCTCACACCTTTACCACCACCCAACAAACACCCATCCCCTCCACCCACCCCACTCACTTTCCATCCACTCAACCAGGACATACCGTAGCCCCAACCCCTGCCGCTACCCTCCCTACCACCCAGATCCCCTACAACATACCCACCACCCTCCACACCACACATGTTCCACAGTACAACCCACAATACCTTCCAACGGCCCATATCCCTCCTCACAATCTTACCTCTACCTTCCCCGCCATGATCAACCATCCCATCCCACTTCATCTGCTCCTCCGCACCAGCCTAGGCGTCGCCATCCTTTCACCGACTTCATCGCCAACACCCCCTACCTGCCCAGTGGGAACCCTTCACACTGGACCGCTATACTGGTGAGACAGACCCTGACGAACACCTCAAAGTCTACATCACCCATGTCGCCCTGTACACGTCCCAAGACGCAGTCTTCTGCAAAGCCTTCCCCACCACCCTCAAGGGCCCTGCTCTGGAATGGTTCACAACCCTTCCGCCTTACTCCATCGACAGCTTCGACGTCCTTTCACACATGTTCTCCACCCATTTTGCCGGCAATCGTCCACACTAAACTACCACAATCTCCCTCTTGGGCATTAGACAAGAACAAGGCGAACCACTCAGAGCGTTCATAGACCACTTCAGTAAGACAGCTCTTCGCACCCCACACCTCAACCAGGAGATGATCCTTCAATGCATGGCACTTACCCTACAACCCGGCCCCTTCGCTAACAATGTCTACCTCCACCCACATGCCTTTATGCACGAACTTAAATTGCGTGCAGCCGACTATGTCCACATGGAGGAAATGTAGACCCTCTATACCAAATTTTGTAATGACTATGCAGCCACCACCGCCAACCCTACCCCGCAACCTCCCCGCCCTAATACCCGCCCACGCGAGCCCTGCCAACCTCGCTTCACCCGATATGCCCCTCTTACCGTAGCCCGCTCCCGCATCCTCGATGAGGCCCTACAAGCTGACCTCATCCCTCCACCACGTAAGACAACCACACCTCCTAACGCTGATATGACCAAATATTGTTGTTACCACCGCAACCATGGCCACACTACAAAAGACTACAAAGCACTCCAGGATAAGATAGAAGAACTAGTCCGTGCTAGTCACTTTCGTCGCTTCATCCGTAGAGATGACCATCCCTCTCGATCCCGCCACCCCCTCGATCCGAACACAGACGCCCTCCACACGACTCTTGTAACATCCCTAAGGAATATTACTTTGAAAATATCATAAATAATTTAATTAAATTAAATTAAATACGATAATATAAAAATTATTCCTCATTTATATATGCATGTTCCCAAAACGTGGGAAAATTAAAGTCGTAATGTCAAATCATTGTACCGTTTAATAGTTCAAAAACATTACAACTCATAAAAGCCAAAAGTGGCTAATGTTCCAAAACATAAGTACAAAAATTCAAATCTTCAAAAGCTCATAACATGATCCCGCTCTCCAATCTCAAGCGTCTCCTGGCTCACCTGTCAAAACATCTGCTCCCAGATAGTAAATTATCCGATCATCGCCACACACACACAAATAGAGTGAGCTATGCACATTAAAAACAAATCTAAATATGATACCCATCCCAATAAAAATTTACAGGTTAATGTTAATTACAAATTATCCACCCCTGATCTCAGATTCCTTCCTGAGTCATGCATGAAACTAGGTCCTGGGATTTTCACTGTGCTTCCACGAAACTATCCCTTTCGTGGTCCAACCCTACGAGCCAATCCTGCTCATAGTCCAACCCTACAGACTCCTCGCCTGTAGTATCACATCCAAGCTTACTCAGCTTGGACCCTGGCATGCAATCACCATACTATGGACTCCTCGCCCAATAGTAGCCGACGGGAACATCACAGTTCCTTGCCCATCGTGCGCCCAACGCATGCAATCACCATACTAAGGACTCCTCGACCAATAGTAGCCGACGAGAACTCAACTAGTTTCATGCCCATCATGCGTTCAACCACTCAAGCACGTCCCAGACCCCTATTGGACTTAGTCCGTCAAGCCCAAGCACAAAAGGAGTGAACTTAGTCCTTTAACTCCACTAATCAAAGCAAAAATCAATTATACAACCATATACACCGCCTGTCACCGCCTAGACGCCGCTAGACGGACACTGCCAGAATATCGCCTGGCGGCCAACACTCTACCGCCAGGCGCCTGCAACCATACAGGAGCCCTCCAGCTCCGTTACCGCCTGGCGGGCACAACATCGCCGCCAGGCGCCTCCTGCGAATAGTGGCCACTGCCACTAATTTATGACTCTATCGCCTGGCGATTTTGTCCCGCACCGCCGAGCGCTATACCAGTAGTGTTGTGCTACTGGTTTTTGGCATCTTTAACAGGTCTCCTGAAACCTCAAACATCTAATTCAGTGTTCACGCATCAAATATAATATTTCTCTTGATTATCACTAATTGACATACACCTTAAAAACACAAGATATTGCACCCTACAACACGTTCTACAGGTATTCCAAATCACCCACTCTCATATCACGAGTTCACTACATACTGATGTTCTGCTGCTGATGAGCCGCCCGGCGGTAGCCTCAGTGCCGCCAGGCGGTGCGTGAAAAGTTGAGTTCTGCCCAGATTCCTCTCGCACCCAGCAGAATTCTCCAACCCTCCAACATTAATGTATACCTTAGAACAGATACAATTTCGCATACCCACCATATCCAGGGTTCAAAACCTAATCATTCTACCAACGATCACACACAACCAAACCTAGTTCTCCTATCCAATATTATGTAATTCATCCCTGATCTACACATGAACCCTAAAACCCAATTTCAGACACAGACCATCCAATTTCTCCCATTTAGACATTTATAGATAACAACTCATGCAACCAAGGATTATCATATCGTAAGAATTACTTCCCATCATTTCCCACATCATGAAAACATCACGATTCAGCAAAACTGGTTAGGTCCAATGGGTGTCGCCTGGCGGGCAGCGCATAGCCGCCAGGCGGTACATAGCAAAAAACCCATAATTAGCGTCTGGAGGTACGAGTCGCCTAGTGAGCCTTCAACACCGCCAGGCAGTTTCTGGGAATTTCCAGAAATCCGACAAAGTTCAACGCAATCTCAAAGTGCATATTTCAAATCATCTAGAACAGTACGAAAACATATACATGATATATATAACACGCAAAAATAAGCTCCCCTAACCTGGATTAAAGCTTTCCTCGAGTCTTCTACTTCTTTCCTTGACTCCAATTGATCTCCCTTGTCTTCTCTCAATTCAGCCCCCACGGATCCACCTACACTCTCAGTTCCTCATTGAATTTCGCACTCTCTGTCTACCTCACAATACCCTCTGCAGAAAACTCTCTCTTCTCTCACAATTAGGCTCTTTAGTGGTGTTTTAATAGTGGGTTAAGACCTTAAAACGAAAAATTGCATTAAGGGTTAAGGTAATGGCCATTCAAGCTCACTAATTGACTTGTTTTTCCAACTACCCTTGACTGATATTTCTGCTAGGTTTTTCCTCAACCCTTCAACTTCCAAGCAAATCCAAAAATGACAAAAAAAATAGAATTTCATTTGGATATCCCAAGGTTTGAACCCACACCCATGCACATGCCAACTTAATGCCTAACCAATGCAACCAATTCATATTTCATACTAAACAATACAATTCAATAATTATAAATATCCACAACACGTTTTAGTATACACAAAATAATACTAATTTAATAACACACAAAAATAACATACATAGGACTCGAACCCAAGTCCTCTCACACAAACCAAGTACTCTCAACCATTTGAGCTATCACTTTTCCACGTCATACACCCCGCATTTATTACCTTAAGGTTCTCTTTACCCACATTTATCCAATAATTACTTAATTAATTATTTCATTTTTCCCGGGTCTTACATTCCCCCACCTTCAAAAGTTATCGTCTTCAAAAACAAGACTTACCAGGAAACAGATGTGGGTAGGATAACTTCATGCGGTCCTCCATCTCCCAGGTCATCTCCTGAGTTGCCTCATCCCAAAGCACCTTCACCATCTTTATCTCCTTACCCCTCAGACGTTTGACTTGAGAGTCAAGGATACGAACCGGTCCAGCTGGTATGGTCAAATCTTCCCGCACCTGTACATCATCAGCCTCTAGTACATGGTCTGGACTTGCAACGTATTTCCTCAACTAAGAAACATGGAATATGTTGTGCAAGTTCGCTAGATGAGGTGGCAAAGCAATCTCGTAGGCCGCTGGTCCAATTCTCCGTGTGATCTGATAGGGTCTTATAAACCGGGTGTCAACTTCCTTGATTTTAGAACCCTTCCAACTCCCGTGGTTGGGGTAACCCGTAGAAACACATGATCACCTTCATCAAACTCCAATGGCCGCCTTTTTTTATCAGCATAGGACTTTTGCCGACTCTGTGTGGCTCTCATCCGATCTTGGATTAATTTAACTTTTCTAGTTGTCTGCTGCAGAAACTCGGGACCAAGCACAAGGGCTTCCCCATCCTGATACCAACACAGCGATGTTCTACATCTTCAACCATATAATGCTTCGTAAGGGGCCATTCCAATACTAGCATGATAGCTATTATTTGTATGTGAATTCCACCAAGGGTAATACATCGTTCCAATTTCCCAAATGGTCCAACACACAAGATCGCAACAAGTCTTCCAATGTTTGTATAGTATGCTCAGACTGACCATCCGTTTGGGGATGATACGCTGAACTCATCCTCAATTGGGTTCCCAAGGCTGCTTGCAAGGATTACCAAAATCGTGAGGTGAACCTCGGATCCCGATCCGACACTATGCTTTCTGGCACCCCATGTAACCTCACTACTTCTCGTACATAAGTTTCTGCTAGTTTATCCATCGACCATTTCTGATTTATAGGTAAGAAGTGCGCACACTTAGTCAATCTGTCCACAATTACCCAGACTGAGTCATGACCTCTGGTCGATTTCGGCAAGTGTGTCACAAAATCCATGGAGATACTGTCCCACTTCCACTGAGGTATTTCCAATGGTTGCAGGGTACCTCCCGGCTTTTGATGTTCAATTTTGGCCTTTCGACATACCAAACATTGAGCAACAAAGTCGGCCACATTTGAGCTAGCACTTTTCCACGTCATACACCCCGTATTTATTACCTTAAGGTTCTCTTTACCCACATTTATCCAATAATTACTTAATTAATTATTTCATTTTTCCCAGGTTTTACAACTCCCGTCATGACAGATGCCCTGCCCAACCTGCTAACCAGGAACTCGAACCGGCCCGCACCGACATCACTCCCACCGACCCTCCCCTGCGTGGCACCATTAACACCATCTCTGGTAGTTTCGCTAGTGGAGGATCCACCTCTTCTACACGAAAGAAACACCTCCGCCATATCCAATCCATCAACCACATCACCCATTCCCACCACAGACGTTGCATGCCTCCCATCATCTTCATAGATGACGAATTTCATGGCCTCGACCATCAACAAGATGACCCCATGGTCATCACTGTTGAAATCGAAAACTACGCCGTTAAGAAAGTCCTTGTCGACCAAGGCAGCTCTGTTGACATCCTCTACTGGGCCACCTACCAAAAACTCCAACTTCCGGACACCACCATGGTCCCGTATGACGAGCCGATCTATAGCTTCTCTGGCGAACAAGTATCCACCCGTGGCTACATCGACCTCCACACCATCTTTCGTGAGGGAACCCAAACCAAAACCATCCCAATCTGTTTCCTTATCGTCGACGCGCCAACATCCTACAATGTCCTCCTGGGTCGTCCTTCCCTCAACACCCTTGGCGCTGTCGTCTCCACCCCCCACTTGGCCATCAAGTTCCCTTCTCCCTCCTGTGACATCCTCACAATCCACTGCGACCAGCGCTTAGCACGCGAATGTTACATGGCCAGCCTGCGCTCGCAGCTTCCAATTCAACAAACCAACCACATCGAGCGACCACCTAGCTCCGGCATTGCCCTGTCAGGCGAAGATCTAGATCCCAGAGTAGGCCGTGATGTCCGTCTCGAACCAGTTGAAGAGACCTCCCCTCTTGAACTTCCCAACGACCACTCTATCAACCTAGGCACCGGTTTGAACTCTGACGAGCGTACCATCATCACACCCATCCTCACCAACAACACAAACCTTTTCGCTTGGTCAGCCGCTGACCTACATAGGGTGGACCCTCAAGTGGCATCCTACAAACTATCTATCTACAAAGAAGCTCGATATGTATCCCAGAAGAAATGCAAACTTGGCGAAGAACACTGATTAGCGGCTAAGGTTGAGGCCAACAAGTTACTGAACGCATAATTCATAGAAGAGGCTCACTACACCACTTAGCTTTCTAATGTAGTCTTGGTGAAGAAAGCCAATGGCAAATGGCGGATGTGTGTAGACTACACGGATCTGAACAAGGCATGCCCTCGCGATGCCTACCCCTTGCCCAATATCGACCGACTTATTGATGGTGTAGCAGGGAATAAGGTGCTAAGCTTCTTGGATGCATATTCTGGATACAACCAAATCTCCATGGCCATATCTGACATGCACAAAACCGCCTTCATCACGGACGACGCCAACTACTTCTATAAAGTTATGCCTTTTGGTCTTAAAAACGCTGGAGCAACCTACCAACGGCTAATGGACAAGGTCTTCAGTCATCTCATGGGACAATGTGTCGAAGTATATGTTGACGACATGGTTGTCAAGTCTCCAAGCCACCATCAACATGTCGAGGACCTCTCGGTCGTCTTCTCTACACTACGCCAATACAACCTCCGCCTCAATCCTGACAAATGTGTATTCGGCGTCGACCGTGGTAAATTTCTTGGGTTCATGTTGATCCAACGCGGCATAGAAGCCAATCCCGAAAAATGTAAGGTCATTATTGAGATGCGCAGCCCCACTACCATCAAAGAGGTCCAACGCCTTATAGGCCGACTCACAGCCATTTCCCGTTTCCTACCAAAACTAGCCGAACAAACCCAACCCATCATTCAACTCCTAAAGAAATCCACCCTGTTCACGTGAACTGATGATTGTGAAAAAATCTTCCAAAAATTGAAAACAACCCTTACTTCGCCGCCTATCCTCCATAAGTCGGACACTCGCCAACCCCTCCTTGTATACATCACGACCACTGACCACACCGTTAGTGCTGCGCTCGTACAAGAAATAGAAGGTACGCAACATCCTGTGTACTTCGTTAGCAGAACGCTGCAAGACCCTAAATCCAGATACCAAATGGTGGAGAAACTAGTCATGTCCCTGGTCCACGCAGCCCGCCGTCTACGCCCATACTTCCAAAACCACAGCATCACCGTCAAAACCGACTACCCAATCCAAAAAATATTGCGAAAACCAGATCTAGTCGGACGGATGTCATCCTGGGCCGTCGAGCTGTCGGAATTCAACATTCGCTACGAACCCCATGGCCCCATTAAAGCCCAATGTCTCTTAGACTTCTTCAACGACCTCCAGTACACACCCACAGAGGACCAGTGGACGCTCCATGTAGATGGCTCCTCAAATCCAAAAGGTGTCGGCGATGGCATCGTGTTAGAAGGCCCTAATGACATCCTCATCGAAAAATCCCTTCACTTTGCCTTCAAGACATCAAACAACCAAGCCGAATACGAGGCTATCCTCGCCGGCCTTTCCCTTGCCCGTGAAGTAGGTGTCAAGACGCTAACATGTAAAACCGACTCCAAGCTTACTGTAGGGCACCTAAATGACGAGTTCCAGATCAAAGACCCCATCCTTCTACAATATTACCATCTGGTCCGTGCAGTCATTCAATCCGCCTTTGAACGAGTCTGCATCGAACACATTTCAAGGACTGACAACATCAGAGCTGACATCCTCTCCAAATTGGCCAACACCAAGTTAAAAAGCCGCCATCGATCCCTGTTACAACAAACATTATCTATGCCCTCCATCACATACCTGTCAAAACCTAACCCACGCCCAGTTGACATCATCACCCCCTCCCAAAGCCATAACTGGACCACCCCCTATATCCAGTACCTAAAAACCGACAACCCCCCTCAAGATGCGGACAAAACTTGGCTGACCAAGGCCGCTAGGTACACCATGATAGGCGATGATCTTTACAAATGCGGGTACGACCAACCCCTCCTCAAAGGCGTCATGGCAGAGCAAGCACACTATATTATTAAAGAACTACACAAAGACATTTGTGGCTACCATTCTGGCGCGCGTACCATGGCTACCAGAATTCTTAGAGCCGTGTACTTCTGGCCGAGTATAGAAGCAAACTGCCAAGATTATGTCTGAAAGTGTAAACCATGCCAGAAACATGGCAACCTTATCCACCAGAAATAAGAACAACTACACCACATACTATCCCCATGGCCATTCGCTAAGTGGGGAACGGATATCCTCGGCCCTTTCTCACCCGGCAAAGGGCAGGTGAAATTCCTAATTGTAGTCGTCGACTACTTCACCAAATGGATAGAAGCCAAGCCGCTAACCACCAACACGGCCTAGCAAGTTCAGCAATTTGTTTGGAAAGATATTATATGTAGATATGGCGTCCCACATACCATCATCACAGACAATTGTCGACAATTTATAGATAAGGAGCTAGCCAAGTTCTACACTAGCCTGGGCATCAAACACATCACAAGTTCTGTAGAACATCCACAAACCAATGGACAAGCAGAAGCGAAAAATAAAGTTATCCTAGTGGAGCTACGCAAGAGATTAGATACCGCCAAAGGCCGATGGCCCAAAGAGTTAGTAGAAGTGCTATAGGCTTACACGTGCACCCCTCAATCATTAACAAACGAATCCCCATTCAGCCTAGTCTACGGTGCAGACGCCATGATACCAGTTGAGATTGACGAACCATCCTTGCGCCGAGAACTATACGACCCAACCCACAACCACCAAAACATGGCTATACATCTCGACCTCCTACCTGAACTTAGAGAAAAAGCCCAGATACGCAATTTAGCTGCCAAACAAAGAGCTGCCAGAAAGTATAACACAAACTTATGTCCACGATCGTTCGCAATCAGGGACTTAGTATGGAGAATGGCCAGCAAAGCAAGAAAGAAGGATGGCAAATTCTCCGCCAACTGGGACGGCCCATACCGCATACGTGAAGACGCAGGAGGAGGAGCTTATCGCCTTGAACATTTATCCGGGGAAGAAATACCTAACACTTGGAATGTATCCCACCTCAAACTTTATTTCAGTTAAATGTATGTTGCAATAAGCCGAACATAACAAAATAATGATAAAATGATCACCATACCAAAGCATTCAAGTAACCGGCCTAGGCTGGCCTAACCGGCCAAAACCGGTAACCTAGACGTCTAAAGGAATGACCTGCCTAAGACAACCCATGAGTAACACAAACCGCTAAGGAAAGTAGTCGGTTTAGGCCGACAACCTCATTATACTCAGTAAAATCGAAGCCCCCCGTGTTCAATAGGTCCTAAGGGCCTGGGTTAGGGCCCAGACCCACTTATAGCCCAACCTAGAGCCCAAGCCAAGGCCTGGCCCATGGGATAACCAGACATAATTAATGCTCTATAAATACACATGGACCCTAGTAATTAAAGGTACGCATTCATTAATCACTGATTTAACCTTTTGAGAGTTTTGACTCACTTGAGCTTCGGAGCCCCTTCTGCAGGTAACCCCTTCTGGGTCCAAACCGACATGTACCAACCGGGAAGAGGTCAACTGAGGAGATAGCGGACTACACGAGTAAGGTGACGTTTGTGCCTAACTTATCTTGTTTGTTTTCTGCAGAAACAGTACCAATTTTCATTATATTTGAATACACCAATGTGATTTATTGTGTGATTTTTTTTTTCACAAAATATTTTTTATTTATTGAAAACATGCACAAACTCACAAATTATTATACTATTTCTTGGTTTTGGCTTTATATATTATTGTACTTTCTTCTTTCTTAAAAAAATAATAATTAAATCCATTTTTTAATTTTCTACTTTAATTAATTTAGCATAAATATTCTATTATTTCAATAATGTTCAGCATAATTATACTTCTATCATATTATGTTCGATTAAATATATTATAACACACTAGCATAAACATAGGTGCGTTGCACATGTGTGTTTGCATCTTTTAAATATTTGTATTATAACATAAGTTATTAATATTTGTAAATTATCTCGTGTGTGTGGATGGATGTCTGTGTAGGTGCATGCGTGTGTAGGTGTGTGCAAGCATGTGTGGGTGTATGCGTACATGTGTGTGTGTTGTTAAAAAGAAAGTATGAACTAAAAATATCACATATTTACATCATTAAAATTTTCTTAAATTGGCAGAGATCAAATAAAGATTAATGTTCAAGATATGTTTAAGCTTCCATGCCATTTATAAGTAAATATTTTTGTTAATATATATGCAAATGACAAAAATAATATGTAGCAATTGGGTTTAAGTAGATGTAATAAATAAAAAAACATAATTTATCTTTTAAGGAGTATCCTTAATTCTTTTTAGAACAAATGATCCATAATTTGTTGAGTTTTAAAAAACTACAAATATTTTTTTTATGTTATGATTTACATGACACATTGTAAGTATATAATTATATAATGGTATAAAATATTGAATAAATAGTAATAACCTAAGTGATGCATATATTTTGATGTACACAAATGCATTTGTTACAACGAGTATGAATTGATAATAAATTTTGTTATGTCTTGATAATGGAAAGAAATAAATAAAAATATACAGATTTTGTTTGGTAAAACTGTGATTATAAGTAACATTAAACCCTTCCCCCACTTTTCTCCCCCAAGTCTTACAAGTAGTACAACCATTGGCGGAAGTATGAAGGGACAGGGAGAGCCACGGCTCCCCCAACCATTTTTTTTAAATTTTTTTTCTATATATTTAAAAAATAATTTTTATAAATTATTATTTTATTTATATTAATTAATTTTTATTTTATTTTATTTTTTATATATTTTAAAAAAATATTTATATATTATTACTTTATTTATATATTATTACTTATTTATATATTATTACCTTATTTATATTAATTTAGTTTGAAAAATCTTTTTTAAAATTTAAAAATTATTTTTTTTCTAATATAATTTTTAAAATTTTTTTATTTGGTTTCTCTCTTCCGTGCCTTTATCTCTTTCTCGCGTTTTATTTTCATCTCAATTTTCACCATCAATTTCTTATTATTTTAAAAATCAAATTGCACTACGACAAAATTGAAGAGTTAAGTAACATTTTGGACCGAACAATTTCTTCTTTTGAGTAAGTTCATCTTTTCCTTTTTATTTTTGAAGCAATATATTTCTCTCTTGTACGTGGCTTTTCTACGCTCTAGGCATATCTTTATCTGTTAAAGATCATAAAATCATGCTTTAATTGTTGATCAAACTCTTCTTTGTGTAGATAGAGCTATTTTAGGCTTTGAAGTTGTGTAAGGGAAGAACAAGATTAGAAATCTACTCTAAGGTAAGGGAAGCTAATCATTTAGAAGTTATTAATTTTCTTAAAATATTGAGTCTTGCTTTTAAGATTTAATTATTCATAATTTTATCTTTTTGTAAATAGGTGAGAGGTAAAAATTTTATATTAGAAAAATTATGATAAAGAGTAAAAGAATTGATTCTTTTTTCAAGAGGAAGGCTTGTGATGAAGATGAAAAAAATGCATCTACATCATCTAAAATTGAGAATCTTCATGAGAATCCAAATATTGAAGAAAACGAAAAACAACTCTCTAAGGTTCCTAAAGTTACATATAATGAATTTGAAAATACTTTAGAACGTGATCCAGGAAAGCGTCTTCAAATTTGACAATACCCACCAAATTAAATTGATGAGGTACGAAGGGCTTATCCAAAATGGGGTCCATATCAAATGTGTTTAGAAAATTGTCCATTGTTATATTGTTTAGATTCTATTGTCATGAGTGCTTATTTTGAATAAAAAAAATAATGTACAGAAATTAATTTTTTTTTAATTAAAAGAAATTAAATTTTTTAATTAAAAGAATAATTTATATATAACAAATATAATTTGCCCCCCCTAGAATTTTTGGTCAAGTTCCGTCACTGAGTACAACACACAATACACAATATGAAAACCCTAAAATATCAATACACCAATAATTACAATAGCGAGAAAACTCACTCTTTTTTTAAAAGACTAGCAAATCCACCATCAAGTTCAGTAATAAACCTTTTAAGGATCGTTTATGTAAAAATAAACAATTACAACATGAAAAAAATATTTGTCATAGTAAAATATCATCATGTTAGTGACCAAGTAACTCAAACTCTCAATAGGAAAAAAAAAGGTTATATGCATTAATACAAATATATATTTAAAAAGTGTGGACACACGTGATAATACTTGTGTTTTTGCTAGTATATGTAAAGAAGATTTTTTTTTTGATATCCTTTTTTTTTTTCAATTTTATAAAATAATTATTAAATTTAAATAATTATTTTATCAATTTTATTCGACAGTTTCATTAAATTTTGTTCGATTTGAGAATTTTTTAAAATTTAATTTTTTTTAATTAAATGAGAAATATTTACAAGAATCATAAAAATTATTTATATTTAATTTTATCATTATAATAATAATAATAATTTGATTATTTTTTACTATCATAAAAAAAAAGTGAATACACACCTTTTTACTAGTACGTAATTATATTTTTACAATTGTCCTTTAACTACTGTAAATAAATATAAAATATTAAATTAAATTATATAATTAAATATAAACTAAAAGTTGTAGGTTCTGAAGTGAATGTTTATTAAAGTTCCACATATGAAGAACGGAGATAAATATACAAAGAGTTGTTTTCATAGATATCAAGTCGATAATCTATTGGTTGTATGAGAGACTTATAGTGTCATTAGATTAAATTTTGGTTAAGAAAATTTGCAGATTTACAATTTAGAAAAGTTGCTCCCAGTTTTTGGCATAAAAATGTATTAAAGTTTAAAATTTTTATCTGAAAATTACATTTTGAATAATAATTTTTTTGTTATTGTTAATATTTAGACTTTATACAATTTTACAAGGTTGTTACATATATTTTTTCCATAATAATTTCCTAAGTGGAGGGAGGCAATGATCTCCTAAAAACAACAGTGTAGACTTGTTTTACATTAGTTGTAATTTCTCTCTCTTCATTTCATTTTTAAGTGAAATTGCATAATGAATATATTTGTTTCTTTTGAAAAGAAAAATACATTTTGACTACTTATTCATTAAAAATATCTACTTTACACTTCTTTTTCTTAATAAAATATTATATATAACAAAAATAATACATTGAATGTAAATAAATTGTCAATTAAAAATTCCCACTACATGGAATCTCGATGGAGGGGTCTCAAGCTTTTTAGAACATAACAAACATTGTATTGTGTCGCTTGTCCTTTAAAACTTTTTCAATAAACATTTACACTTTCCAACACACTGAAAACAAGAAATTAAATACACACAATCGTATTATAAAAATAAACTTTAAAAAAGAAAAAGATGATAAGTGAAAGAAATCTTTTAACAAACATGATTTTAACTCCGGCTATATCACCTTGTAAGCGTTCGAAAACGTATTATATTTGGCCCGACTTGGTCTTGAACCTGGAACCTCCTAGTAATTAATAGGATATTCTAACCAACTGAACCAAAAAACCTACATGATCTTACATAAACATATATATAATATTATAAAATATAAAGTATTTATTTGCAAAATGAAAAAACTAACACATTTGGCCCATGCAGGTCTCGAACCTGCGACCTTCGCGTTATTAGCACGACGCTCTAACCAACTGAGCTAATAGGCCATTTTATTAAATTATTGCAGTTAAAACATTTATAGTATTGCAATAATTTCTGGTTCACATTTTAAATCAAATAGTTCAACTTCACTTGAAAAGCCGTCAACATAGGTTAATTGAATACAGAATTGATTTACGATATATGAGTTACTATGATGTTTTAAAAAGAAAATTCTGTCATTGATTGAATCATACTATGCGGATAAAACATTTAATAGCTTAATCCCAATTGAAACATCATCAATCAAATAATGATAACAATTAAATATTACAAGTTTATCTAATAAATTTTGGTAGTATTCATAATTATTTTTTCAGTTTACTCTCTAAATAATCTCTGAAATTTAAACTTTTTTTTCTAATTTAGCCGTTTTGTAAAGTTAATTATTAAACTATCTATAAAATAAATATAACTTTTTTTTTCTAATTTAGATGTTTTGTAAAGTTAATTATTAAACTATCTATAAAATAAATATAAATTATTTATAAAATATTATCTATATTAATTTTATAATTATAATAATAAAAATAATAATAATTTTATTATTTTTTATTATCGAGTAAACATTCACACAGTGATTTGTGTTTTATTAAAATAAAACATGATTATATTTTGTCAACATTTAATATATATTTATACATGTATGTAAACTTAAAGTAATATATTCTAATATTTAAATATAAGTTTTCAAAACACACATTAACATTGATTAACAGTGATAACTAAAAGAAAATGAGAACTACTTTTAGATTCAGAATTGAAGTCGGAGAAACCACAAATCCAATAAAATCAAGTTAGGATATCCATGAATTTATATTTAGTTATCTTATCGTGGCCATTGTTCCGCATATAACTACTTCTCAATCGTAAAATATGCACTTGTTTAATTTTGTATTCCTAAATTCGCATTTAAAAGAAAGAAAATTTTTAGATCAAGTTTTAAATGATTTTATCTTAATTTAGTATTGTCAAGCAAAATTTCACATGGATTAAGGTATGGATTACTTCAATCAAATAGTAATCTCGAAGTTCTGACTTTTATCTTCACATAAATTTTGACGTTTACATTTCTGCTCATTTTTCATAATAGGATGAATTATTTTTTCAGTAAATATATAATTTATTATCATATTCCATAATTATATAACTTTTCATATTTCATAATTATAATTATATGACCCTAATATTTTATAAATATATGACTCATAATATATCATAAGTTCATATCAAACTCTCTCTATCAATGAGTTCTAATATTATCTACCATTAGTGTGTAAGATATTCAGTCAAGTGTAAAATTGATTACAGAAAATATATTCAATAAACTAGGAAAATCCTTGAAAAATTAAATAAATAATAAGTATAACAATACCTACCTTTACAAGTAAGTATTATGATTCTATTTTCTGAAAAATTAGTTTCTTGTAGTAAAAGTGAGAGCCAGAGAGTCCATGATTCGGTCCATTTTAATCCATTGGGCTGTCATTTGGAAGAAAATAAACATGTCTTAACCAACCAATTTGGCAATTGCTTTCTGGACTCCATCAATTTCTTCCTACACCAATCAATATAAGAAAAATACTTAAATATTATTCACCATTGAATCACGCACCTGCTTTCTTTGCTGCCGTCACTGCCACCATAGTAACCACCACCGAATCACTATCGGAGAAGAAAATAAGAGAGAAAATTCTAAAAGAATCCATTTCGAAGAGGTTTTTCCAGAAAATATTTCATATGTTCTGAAAAGTTTTATTCGAACTCATTTCATGTAGGATGCGCCGGAAAATTCATTTCAAAATGTATAATATGCTTTATGGAAGGTGTATTCAAGAAATCTGTTCCAAAAAATATGTTTCAAATTTTATTCTGAAGATTTCATTTGGAAAATTTTGTTCGAGAAATATTATTCTGGAAATTTCGAAAATCTTGTTAATATGAAAATCACTACTTAAGTATTGCTTTAGTTGCATTTTGAATATGTAAGAATCTCCATCTACTTTTAATCTTTTAGTTATTACTATACGAAAATACGAAAATTGAATATTATTTACGAAATATTAGTTACAAAATATTTTTTGTAAATAATTTTATTTTACCTACGAAAATTGGTTGTAAATAATTTCATTTTATCACATCTGTTTGGTTGTTTTAATTTATTTAAGAATTTCAATATAAAATCATGGTTTGTATAAGGGTCGAGTACCTTTAAAGTGCCTTAAAGTGCATCGGTATATATATTTATATTTTTTATTGATAAAAAAAAAAATAAAATAAAAGATAAGATGAGGATGTTGGTGTAGGAAGAAATTGCCACAGAATTTGCTTGACTTCCAACCTTTCACGAAACATAATTGTGGTAGATGTTTCGGTTGTTTAATAACCAAGGTCTAAATATTGGTCAAATTTTCAAAATTATCATTGGACGGACCCTTTTAGGCCTCGATTTTTATAATCATCCAGACAACTTCTCCTTTAACCCTTGGTTTTGAAATAACTGAGACGTAAAGGTGTTTCTAGGAATCAAAATTGCAAAATGTGTGCCATTGTCGTTGCCCTATGCCGTCGAACACACCCCGTGTGCTGTGTTCTTGTCCATCGCCACTATTCGCGCCAGGTACGTTTTTTTTTTCGCATTTTTTGTTTTTTGCATTTTTTTCTTCCATTTTTGTTGGTTTATTTGCTTTTGATAATTGCATCTTTTAATATATCTATATGTTCAGGTATTGTTACATTTGGTGGTTGACTATGTAGCTCTCCAAAATGCAGGTACTATTGCATCATCCTTAGAGCCAATAATTTTTCTAGTATACTGTTTTTTTTTTTTTGTATGTTTCATAAATTAAATTAATTATATGCTTAAATAATATGTATGTTGTTGTATTTTATTTAATTGTATGCTTAAATCAATTGATTTATTTGGTTTGATTTGATATTGTTATTAGATTTAGTCTTAATTTTCCGTTTGAGATTGAATACGAAAATTATTTATTGTCTCCAACATTTTGTTTTTTGAAGAAATTGTATTTTCTAAAAAAATAATTTAAAAAGAAGACAATACTAATAATTTAAATATATTCAATCTTGAGATTTAAGAAGATTAATCACTTTTTAGTACTTCATTAATATATATATATATATATATATATATATATATATATATATATTAATATACATATCTTAATATTCATAAATATTTACCTGTGTTGTATTAATTTTCATATACATATTTATTTGATTGTAGTTGATAATTTCACTTTCATTACATTTCATGTAAGTTAGACCTTTTAAGTTATCTAAGAAGTAAGTTACAATCACTTGCATCCACTCAATCTTTCGACAAATTATGCTATCCATATTTGACACGAATTTATTTGTGGTAGTTTGGGAGTAAGTTTTAAATAATGTTTTAGTTTGTAGAAATTGATAATCATACTCTAAATCGATGATGAACACTTTTTTTCTTATAATTTTAAAAATTAGAGAGGAAAAAAATATATAAAAGAATTTGAGTGACAGAATGGGGGTTTAAAAAATAAAAAATTGTGCATTGTGTTCTTGAGGATATTACCAATATAGGTCGACCCAAGTGTTGGAAATTTCCAAGTTGTACCAAAGACTCAAAATCATCGATTCCATGACTATGGTCAACACGATATACGTGACTGCCAACCACTACGGAATACAGATTCAACAACAACACAATCAAAATCACAGAAATGCGATTGCATTTATGTAAGGTATAAAAATAAGTATTCAAAAGCATATATAGGCTTAAATATGACCCGTTAGATTGAAGACCAATTAAAAGCAGCCCTTGAGTCAACAATATAACTTCACAATTAATCAACCGCTAAAAATTCATTAAATAAAATCCCAAATTAAACAAAACAAGAAAACAAAGCATGATTGAGACATCTGCGTGCTGCGTATCTTCATAGAACCAACCTAGCAGTTTCTCCTTCTTCTTAAATCAAACAAACACACGCATCAAGGAAAGCCAAAACGAAGATCAATTCACAAGTCGTCTTTTTCTTCTTCGATACAATGGCAGAACCGTCTCCTCTCACTGGAAGCAAACCTCTAATCACGGACTCAGATATGGAAGCTGCGCAACATCTTATTCAACTGAGCGAAGATAGCAGCAGCGACAACATTGCCGGTAACAAGAGGAACAAAAGCTGTGACGGAGAAGAGGTTCAACAAAGGCCCAGTGTCAAAACCGCTAGGAAGAAGAGTCTGGAGATTTTCGGGGAAGACGAGGTTTCTCAGCCAAAGAAACGGAAGAGGTATCGATCTCTTGTAAGCATATACATGGCCACTGTACCTGTATCATTGTTTCAAAGGTGAGTGATCATAACCTTCCTCGGTAAGGGTAAAAGAGAAAACCCTAATTAACCCGAGAGATTAATAGGAACAATTAGATAGGATAATTAGATAGGATGTAGAAAGGTAGATGATCTTAGCATTTCTTAAGATAACTGTACTCATCATTCTTTGTATAAAGGTGAATGAATTTTTTCTTCAATAGAGAATTGAAGTCAGGGATTTCAACTGCACTGGATGGTGTGCTTGTATGAATTATTAGTTACCTTGTTCATTCTCAATCTCATGATCGATGATACAGTTCATTCTCAATCTCATGATCGATGATACAAAGTGCATGGTGCATGATTATCGTAATTGAGTTCTCACTTTTTTATTATCCTTTTGTTTTTCTATATTTATGATCATAATTTTGTATACCTTAGGAGTTAAAATCTTTTTCCTGCATTTCATGGTGCAGGCGTGTCTGTAGATGTAAATGTGTGAATCCGCTATGGAGGAACCTGGTGAATGAGTTGTAGTTTATGTAAGTTCTTAAGTTCAAATCTTTTAGACGAGGTAGTTTTACCAAGTCTTCTCTGCATGAATAGGAGACTGTGATGTTATAAGGAGACATGACCAGTTTTGGTTTGGCCTTTGCAACACAAAATATATGAAAGGTTTGTAATGTGTAGAGTTAATTGGACTTCGTATATGTGAGCCAAGTCATATGCTATATATCAATGTATCAGAAAATGAAAAGGAGGAAAGAAGATGGGGATAGAAAGAAGGAAAAGAAAAATGAAAACTAAGAGGGAATTTCATACTTACACAAGATCAGAATGATTAATAAGAAGAAAAATGGTAGAGAAAGTTGAGGTACGTGAAGAAGTGGAACAAAGGAAGGAATTCAAAGGAAGAAGAGGGTCAGAAAGGCACCAGGAACTATCTGAATCTACTATCGACCGGTTGATAAATAAACGAATAGTTGATAAATAAACGAATAGTTGCGCGTCCACATTTCTAAGTTCTAACTTCTGTTACTGTTACTGTAAAGTTTAGGAATGCTTGGTGCATTACAAAGTAAAAGAAGAGAGGAAGAGATTGAATATGAAGCATGATGTTGATACAGATTAATTGGTAAGATCTTTGAAGTTGCTCCTGATAAATCAGCCATATATAGCTTTCCTAGGGGTTTTTAGCTTTCCTTATCTTCTCACGTAAAAATGATTTTCTTAGGTTGCACACCTTTGCCAATAGTGAAACATGATAAAGGAAACTTATTTCTGTTGAATGCAGACTCAATTTAATTAAGTGTCAACACTATAGCTTGAGAAAGATTTACGGCATATCTATATAAAAAGAAGGAATATAACTATTTTCTTCTTTGTGTGTCTTTCTTGTTATCATCTTTCAACTATATTATTTACTCAAACTTAATACCCAAATCAATACACAAAGGTCACAGAAAATGGACAAACATAGTGAAGGTCGGGACTAATTCCTCAATCATGTATTATGTTTGGAAAATTTTGTAGTAAAATGTGTATAGATCAGACTAAACGATTGTATAATAGTGCAGACAAGGGAATCCATAGGTTAAGTTTACTTAGTTGTAGAAGAGAGCTGATACATCCACACTCTATTTTTTTACTTCCTCCTAAAAACTTCATATGATCATTCTTATAATTTTTATTTTATAATTTAATTTAAATTTAATATTTTATTACTAGACATGATTGTGAGATGAGAGTATTTACAAAATCCGGTGTGAAAGTAACTTTCTTCGTTGTAGAATTCAAGTGGTTTATTTAACTCTTATTCTTCTTCAACTTATTATTATTATTATTATTATTATTATTATTATAAAGAATAGTTAATTAGTTAAACAAACTTTCTAGAAAAAAGGAAAAGAAAGGGATAATGTGTTTGTACATTAAAGATGTTCACTATTAAAATAATTCATATTTTTTTTAAGGGTTAAATATGTTTTTGGTCCCTCAAGTTTCAGCGAAATTTGGAATTAGTCCCTCATCAAAACTTTTGACCAATTTAGTCCTTCATCTTTCAAAATGCATGAATCTAGTCCTTTTAACCAAATTTT
>Ga0214543_1005484_pt1 | contig 23302 bp, 9 predicted proteins | sample CNSS2metaG_FD_160094 | JGI IMG/M metagenome (GOLD analysis project Ga0214543, IMG submission 160094) | Root nodule microbial communities from cowpea collected in UCLA plant growth center, Los Angeles, California, USA - CNSS2 | ecosystem: Host-associated > Plants > Roots > Nodule | place: USA... | reverse complement strand
GTCGTTGCAATTTCATAACATACGAGGAATTCACATGTCCTAATCTAGCATGCCACATATCATATGAGTCAACGATATAAGCAGAAGAACATGATTCATTTATAATTTCTGAAATATTGAGTACAAAAAAACCTTGATCACAATATCCCTTCTCCACAAAACATTATTTTTTGTCATTACAATCTTGTCAGATTCTTAACCCCCACTTTTCCCAGTAGTGCTACAGAGATTAGATTAACTCTGATAGAGGGCACATGTAGCACATCACTCAAGGCCAGAGTCTTCCCAGATGTGAGTTTTAGAAGAACCTTTCATTTTCCAAGGATTGGAGTTGTCCTGGAATCACCAAGATAAACATGTTCTTCTCCATCCCCTACACTAGTGTAAGAGGTAAAAGCACTCATGTTTGCACAAATGTGCTTGGTAGCACCAGAGTCTATCACCCACTTGCTCACATTGGTCATCAAATTTACTTGAGAAACAACCGCAACTATAGTATCTTCCCCTTGGACTATATTTGCCCTAGGATGATTGACGTTTCTTACTCTGCGCCTACACTGAGGTGCATGATGGCCTGGCTTCCCACACACGAAGCAATTACCCTTTTTCTTAAAGACGAGGTTAGATCCATTAGGACGAGACTTTCGAAAGTTATTTTTCCTTTTGTGATCAGGTTTGTTCTCGTACCTTTTTGAAGCAGGTTTGTCTTCTACCACGTTTGCCTTTGCAGATAGTGCTTTGGCCCTTGCAGTAGCACTTTCTTTCCTGTTGGTGTCTTCTATTATGATGTGTGTAATGAGCTCTTGAAGCATCATTTGCTTGTGTCTATGTTTCAATTGTTTATAGTCCGTCCAGGATGACGACAATTTCTCAATCAAAAGTTCTGAAACAAACTCATCAGACAGAAGTATGTTCTCTGCTTTGATATCTTCAAGTAACTTGTGATATTCGTTGATTTGAATCTTTATGTCTTTATCTTTGATCATCTCCCAACGGTAGTAATTCCCTATGACGAACCTTTGTCGAACGACGTCCTCAACAGTATATTTGAGAATCAACGAATCCCAAATTTCTTTCGCTTCCTTATATGAGCAATACACATCGAACAAAACATTAGACACGGCGCTAAGTAAAGTGTGTCGGCATACCTTGTTTGCATAAGTCTAATCTTCAACTTGTTTGGTACTGGATTCGTCAAGTTTCGAAGTTGAGAGAGCCATAGCTACTCCATACATGTCTAGAAGAGCAGACACACGTTCTTGCCAACGTCGGAAGTTTTGCCCAAAGAATACCTCAATTTTTGATACATCCGGAAATGGTTTCGCAAAGACGATCGAAGTTCTAAAACTATTTTGATTCTCCAAAGTAGTAGAGTTGTTGTTGTTGTCAGCCATAAGTCCTTAAGATTGTTGTAAAATACTAACAAAACATGAACAAAAGGGTACTTCCTGAGGCGTGTAAATTCACTGCCCTTAAGGACTTATCCGTGGTGTGTTGCGCAAGCCCCCCAGGATACAAGAGGAACTTCTCGGATCTTCCGAGAATCTCAGAACTAGCAAGAAAGTACTCTTGAAAGAGTATTTATCCCAGATAGTAAAAGAAAGAAATATGAAAGATAAGAGAGCTTGAAGAATGAAGGAGAAGAATGAGAGATGGTGTGTTTTGGAGAGCACCAAAGTCACCTATTTATAGGTGTGAAGGAGAGAATGGAATGGGCTGAAATCCCATATTGCTCACCAACGTTCAAAACTGATTTGCAACGTACAAGGGTAGCCATGAATTTCAATAATTATGGAATCAAAACTGAAGAATCTTTGCACCATAAGCAAAACTACAGCAACGGAAAAATTAAACACTGGAGGCAACGTTCAAAACTTTTGCAATAACCGCTATCATTATAACACAATATTCATTTCCTACCTGTTGCAAGTTTTATCCGCGGATACAGATTTTTTTGACATCCCTAATTTAGACAGTTGATTTGATGTTGTCTTTATATTTGTTTTTTAGTCAATTGGTTCTATTTTTTTTTTTTTTTTTGTTTTTTGTTTAATTGGTTTTTTTTTTTTTTTTTTTGTAAAAAGAGTTAGAATGTCTTTTTTGGTAAATTGATGTTAACTCCATTTATAAGTGCCACTTGTTAAAATTTGGGTATGTTAAGTGTCAAAATCTGGATGATCTTCTACTTTAGAATCCCTCTGATTTTGACATGTGACATTTTCAAGTAGAAATGACTCAAACTTTGACACATGACAAACATAAATTTTGACATGTGATACTTCCAAACGGTAATAACGTTAATCTAACAGAAGATGGCACATTGAAATTTTTTACAAAAATAAAAACTCAATTGAGATTAAAAAAAAGAAGGTTAAAATACATTTTTGGTCCCAATTTTTGTTAATGTTTGTCAAATCGATCCTAATTTTGTTTTTGTGTTCAATCAGTCACAATTTTTGTCAATTTTTTTTCAATTTGGTCATTTTTTCTAACATTGTTTAAATTATTAACGATAATAAAAAGTGATTGCCACTTGTCAATTCGTAATTTTTTTGATTTTTTTTTTAAATTTTGTTTAATTTTTTTAATGTCCACGTGTCAACCCAACAATGTGCCACATGTTAGAGTTGATGTTTTATATTCAATTTGATCATTATATTCATTATTTTTGTTCAATTTAGTTCCAATTTTTTTTTAATATGAAGCAATTTTGTTCCTCTCCAAATTGAGACCAAATTTACTTTTATATTAAAATTCACATTTTTATTTAGGGTTACAATTAGGGATGGCAACGGGTCGGGTCGGGTATGGATAATAACTACCCGCAAAAAAAAATGTTTGTTACCTGCCCGTTTACCCGTTGGGTATCCACTTAAAAAAATATGCGCGGATTTTTTTAAAACCCGTGGGTACCCGTTGATACCCATATACCCGCAAATATTTTAAAAAAAAATATATATATATATATATTATAAATTTTTTAATATAAAATTATAAAAATAAAATATAGTATAATTAAATTAAATTAAATTTAACCTAGTAAAATATAATTTTAATTTTAATTAAATTTAACTTAATAAAATATAAATTAAATTTTAATTTTAATGTTTTACGGGTAACGAGTACCCGTGGGTACGAATAGTATGATACTCGTACCCGACCCGTTTATAAATGGGTATTAAAATACCCGCTACCCGCGGGTACTAACTACCCGTCGCGGATTTTATCTGTGAATATCTACGGGCGTGGGTATTTTTGTTATCCCTAGTTACAATTAGTTTAAAATTATAACGAAAATTTAAAGGATAAAAACTAATTTTAGATCAATTATGTTAGTTTTCATCCTTAAAATTTTTGTTCTAATTTTAAACAAATTGTAACCTTAAACAAAAAGTATTTAATAAAAATGTGAATTTTAACAAAAATATCATTATAACTTTTATATAAAAATTAAATTTGGTCTCAATTTCAATTTCAAGAGGACAAAATTGCTCAATTTTAAACAGAGGTTGGACTAAATTGAATAAAAATAACAAATATAGGACTAGATTGATTATAAAACATTGATTCTGATATATGACAGCTTCTAGGTTGATAAGTTGGACATTTAATTTTTTTTAAATTAAAATAAATTAAAAAATATAAAAGAATACGAAGTGACACATGACATTAATTGTTCATTATTGTCAATGATTCAAACTATTTTAGCAAAAAAAAAGACCAAATTGAACAAAATTGATGAAAATTGGAATCTATTTGAACATAAAAATAAAAATTAGAACTAATTTGATAAAAATTAACGAAAATTGAAGAAAAAAATATTTTAACAAAAAAAAACTCAATCGAAAAAAGTATAAAAACAAAAAAAATTAAATATATAAATATAGAAAAGAAATTACTAATAAAATCTATATTTTTATATTCAAAACTTTATTTTAAATTTATATTTTCTTATAAGATTTTGAAACAATATATATTTTTTATTCGGTGAATGACCAGGTGGACAAGAAATTATATATGGTTGATATTTTACCAAACAGTTGTTTGATTAAAACTTTTATACCCATAATAAAAGTAGAAAACATGAAACAAAGATAACTACTCTCTTCAGCAGCTCGGGCACGGTAGATCACTACTTGTTATAATTTATAATAGAAAAGCATGAAAAGTCAGAAGATGACATTATAGTATGGTAGTAATGAAAGGAATAATATTAATGAATAAAGTATTGATGAAGGTTATAGTGAGAGACAAGAACATTGGAGTCCCCACACTTTGCGCTATATGTGTCTCCCTCTCATAGCCTTTCAACCTCTACAAACCTCCACAACATCATCTTTCACTTTTCTCCATTTTCCTTTCATCACAACAATCAACGGCTATCATTCATTCTAACATTTTCCCTACCCCATCACATTTTCTCTCTCTTACTCTCTATATACTTTTCATGTGTGGTAATGTAGAGAGGAAAATACAAATGTGAACAATAAAATAAGAGCAAAAGGTATTTGATCAAAAAAAGAGAAAAAGACAAAAAATAAAAAACAAGATAAAAGTGAATAAAAATAATAACACACTATGTCCAACAAATATTAAAATTTAGTTATTTTCTTATCCATCAAATTACACATTACCAATTTATTTTCTTCATTATAGACACTAAACTATGTTAGGTTAGGATGAAATAGATTAAAGGAAAGAATGAGAGAGGGAAAAATAAAAATAAAAAAATAATTAATTTTAATAAGGTGACGTGTAATGAACTTTTAAAAATATACATGAGATTTGAAAAAAAAGAAACTAAAATCTAAGAGCAGAAGAGCTGACTTGTGTGGAAATCTGCTACCTTGCCTAGCTTTTATGATGCACATAATTGATTAAGGTAGCTTCTCTCCTTGTTCATTCTATATTAATGTTTTTTATTGAAGTGATGAAAAAAGAGTAAAAAAAATTAGTTCCATATTTTATTTTTATTTTTTCTTCTGTTTTATGTTATCTTTACCAAATATATTTATATTTTTTTCTAATTAATTTTCTCCTCTTTGACCAATTATTTTTATTTGATAAAAAGATAAGGAAGATCAAACGAGATAAGAAATAAGTAATTACTAAATTAGTGATAGACAAGAAAATGCTTATTATCCGGTAAGTTATTAAATATAATCAATTTTATATATCATTACTGAGAGGGAAAAATAAATAAATCCAAGAATGGAATCAAATTAGAACTATATGACTGTAATTAATATATCACGTGATAAAAGAAAGAGCAAAGGAAAAAAAATGAAATTTATTAGTTAAGTCTTTAGATCGGTCAAAAATTCACAAATCAATAAATTTTTGGAAGAAAAAGTACTTTTTGTAAGATTATATATATATATATATATATATATATATATATATATATATATATATATATATATATATATATATGTGTATGTATATGTATATATGCTTCCTTAACATAACCTTTTCGCGCTCTCATTTCCTTTCTGTCTCTCTCATCTTTCTCCCCCTCTTATGCTTTCTCTCGGAACTAGTGTTCTGGTGGGTCTCCAACGAGGTAAACAAGTTTGTCTCTGTTCTGGGTTGTAGCTTCTTTGTTTTTCTGCTTTTTGTTACACCTTCACCATTTGAGTATGTCTTTTTTATTGTATTTTTCTATTTTTCGCTTCTCTCTGTGTTTATCTGATTTTCTTCCGATTATCGAGCCTCGTGTTTGAAACGCAGCCTCTTGGTCTCGTCTACTGTGTGGTGACTTTTTTCCTCTCTTTTTTCTTTCGTGTTTGTTGTTTTCTTTTGCCTTGTTTGATGGTTTTGGTGAACTCTATCTGTTTCTCCATTTTGTTCTGCTTTTCTTGTTCTTTTGTGCATAGACTGACACACTTGAAAGTCATGACACGTATTCAAAGGATTTGGTTTAAAGGTTTGTGTTTTGATGCTTCTGTTTTGGTTTCTGAAGGACTTTCAGAAGAGACCAGAATAAGGGTTGTTTAGTTTTGAGGACTAAAGTTTGAGCTTTTATGCAAAGATTGGTCATAATGGATCCACGTCTTTATGGGTTTAGTGGTCCCCCTAATGAAGTCCGGTTAGGAAATCAAAGATTTGAAAATGGTTTCTTTGATCAAAGTAGGGACTTTGGTTACCTTCAGTCCAATCTAGTGACAACTAAGACGCCTTCTTCATCCTCGGTTTTGACTCATGAGGAACCTTCTCCGGAGGAATGTGAATTTTCTGATGCAATTTTGAGTTACATCAGTCAGATCCTTATGGAGGAAGACATGGAAGATAAGACATGTATGCTGCATGACTCTTTGGATCTTCAAATTGCTGAGAGATCATTCTATGAGGTGATAGGTGAAGAGTACCCTTCTTCGCTTTTAGAAAATCCAGGTCCTGCTAATCCAGATGGTGGGAATGGGGATCATAATTTCTCTGAAAATTATGGTTCTTGTTCTTACAATGATGGTGATCTCAGTAGCATTTTTACTAATTTTCGTCAAAATTTGGGGGAACTCCCTAACCATAATTTACGAGGCAATAGCATTTCACAGTCATCTTGTAGCTCTTCTAATAGTGTGATAAGTAGTGTGGAAGGACCTGTGGACTCTCCAAGCAGTATTCTCCAGGTTCCTGATCTGAACAGTGAGAGTCAATCCATTTTGCAATTTCAGAAGGGTGTTGAGGAAGCTAGCAAGTTTCTTCCAAGTGGAAATGGTCTCTTTGCTAATTTGGGTGTGGCTAATTTTTCAAAACTAGAGCCTAAAATTGGGTGTAATGAATTGTCAGTTAAGGTGGAGAAGGATGTGGGGGAGTCTTTTCTTGCTGGGTCCAAAGGAAGGAAACATCATCTGAGGGAAGAAGGGGATGTTGAAGAGAATAGAAGCAGCAAGCAAGCTGCATATTTCTCCGAACCTACATTGCCATCATCTTCTATTGATGTAATCCTGCTTCATAGTTTAGGGGATGGTAAGAAGGTTTTGACGGCCCGTCGTGAGGCTTTGCAAACTAAGAATGACAAGATAGTACTGTCAAATGGTAAATCAAAGGCTTCCAACGGTGGTAAGGGACGTAGTAAGAAACAAAGTGGGAAAAAGGAAGTGATTGATTTGAGAACACTTTTGGTTCTTTGTGCACAAGCTGTTGCAGCAGATGACTATAGTGGCGCACAAGAGTTTCTAAAGCGAATCAGGAGGCACTCAAGCCCTTTTGGGGATGGAAATCAGAGGTTGGCTCATATCTTTGCTGATGGTCTTGAAGCGCGCTTGGCTGGGACTGGTAGCCAAATTTATAAAGGACTTGTTAGCAAAAGAACATCAGCTGCTGATTTTCTGAAGGCCTATCATCTGTATCTTGCTGCTTGCCCTTTTAGGAAGATGTCTAGTTTTATCTCTAATGTCACAATAAGGGAATCTTCCGCAAATTCAGCAAGAGTCCATGTTATAGATTTTGGTATCCTTTATGGTTTCCAGTGGCCTACTTTCATTCAGAGACTTTCATTAGCAGCAGTTGGAGGACCACCTAAACTTCGAATTACAGGAATAGACTTCCCACAACCTGGTTTCAGGCCTGCTGAGAGAATTTTAGAAACCGGACGCCGCTTGGCAGCTTATGCTGAATCATTTAAGGTGCCATTTGAGTATAATGCTATAGCAAAAAAGTGGGAAACAATTCAGCTTGAGGAACTGAAGATTGACAGGGAGGAGTACCTTGTTGTCACCTGTTTTTATCGTGGTAAAAATGTGCTTGATGAATCTGTGCTCGCGGACAGTCCGAGGAACAAATTCCTCAGTTTGATAAGGAAGATCAACCCGGATTTATTCATTCATGGCATTACTAACGGTGCCTTTAATGCGCCTTTCTTTGTTACTCGATTCAGGGAGGCACTGTTTCACTACTCTTCACTTTTTGACATGCTTGAAACTATTGTGCCTCAAGAGGACTGGGAGAGGATGCTGATAGAGAAAGAGATTTTTGGCAGGGAAGCATTGAATGTCATAGCTTGTGAAGGGTGTGAGAGAGTAGAGAGGCCAGAGACATATAGGCAGTGGCAAGCCCGGATTCTTAGGGCTGGATTTTCGCAACAATCTTTTGAACATGCTTTAGTAAAGAGGGCAATAGAGAAAGTATCAACTAGCTACCACAAGGATTTTGTTATTGATGAAGATAGCCAGTGGTTGTTGCAAGGTTGGAAGGGGCGGATTGTTTATGCCCTTTCTTGCTGGAAACCAGCATGACTAACCAAGATGGTACAAGTGCATCTCACTAGGGCTTTGCAAATTGGTTTCACTCTTGAGGAGCTCAGGTACTTCTATTATCCACTTTCTCAGTTCTGTCCAAAAATGCTGGTTTATCTCATTGTTGTTTGATACATCTTGAACTAACTTGAATTTCATAATTGTTCAGGGTGTGTCCAATACAGGGTTCAAGATAAAAAGTAAGGGTTCAATCTGAGTTCAGTTGGGGAAAACAAGGTTACTGAATAGCCTGGTATGACAGTAGATAATCCATGTTATTCTCCTATAGATCATTTTGAATTCTGTCTTATGATCATGATCCAATCTAATGTGGCGGATGAATGATGTAACAAGATCAATTATTGCTGTAACTCATTTTGAGCTTTCTACCTTAATATTTCTGATAGTTTACTACTTAACTGAAGATAATGGCTTGTGTATTTCCTCCGAACCATTAATGGAATATTTAGTTTGGGAGAAATACATGTTGCACACCAGATGGCATGTTGCTATTCCAGCTGTGTCAAGGGCAAAAGTTTGACTAGGTCCACTTAGCTTAGATGCTGCAATTGGTCAAGTCTGGAAGTGATGTGCAAATTGTAGATCTCTTGACATTTGCTTTTGAAGACTTGTTTCAACATTTGACTCATAATGGGTAGTGGTGGGGGCCACTATTTAGAAATTTGAACCCTATTACTGGTACATATTTTCCTTGTTAAATTATTACTGGAGAAACATTTTCTCAATGTATGATTTCATTTGAGGTTTACATTTACTACTTATTTGGACCTGTACTCAAATCTATAGTTGGTCACCATTCATCATTCACAATTCACCAGTTGGCTTTCCCTTTGGTGGATATTCTATAGAACAGTGATGGCACGATGATTTGAACACGTTCCTAGGACGCTATTGAAACCTTTCACCACTATAGCTCATTCTTGTAACTTGTAGCTATTGAAAGTGCATCAGAAGAAATTCTATTTAAAACATTCTGCTTTCACAATTTGTTAAGGGCTTAGTTTTGATTCCTTGTTTTCTTGTATATAACTGTCTGAACTATAATGTTGCACCTTGTGTTGTCGTCTCTTTGAAAGTGTTTGAACGTTTTAAACATAATGTAGAACGTTTACTTTAAACAATCATAGTGGAGTCAAAAGAAAGCTATTGTTAATGCATGTATAACCTAATAGTATAGAGCATTTTATAGTGGCGGACCTCGTAGTGGGGACCTCATGTGTTTGATGCGGCTTTTGAAGATTCACATGAGGAATTGAACTTTTTCCTTTTGTCTTTGGAAAGGTTCTTATAGATTTTACGAACAATTTGGAAAGGTTCTTATAGATTTTACGAACAAGGTGAGTGGAATGTGTTGCAGGAATCATAGCTGTTTTCATAAGAAAAATTATAGACGTTCATTTCTTTTTGAGTGGATTGAAGGTGAAAGTTTTTATTTCATAAGGTAAAAAATCCTAATAATGCGTAAAAGTTAGTTTTTACACAATTATAGAAAGTTAAACTTGCTAAAGTATGTTGAAGTTTATCTCCAACACAAGAAAAAGTGAAGGAAAAGAAATTGATGTTCTCCTTCACAGAGACAGCAGAAAACTCGTGATGCACGCATAGATAGAAAGAACAGTAAGATCACAATAATTGAAAGGTGTGGTGTAAGTCAACATTCAGCGTGGTTGGAATTTATATACCAGGAAAATTCTTCAATGGAAAAGGTTTTACTATTCTTTGGACATTTTTATGGAACAGAAACATGTCTGATTGATTGATAATTTATGATGTTATGATAAGATTGAGCTCGTTTCTCATTTCATCTTATTTATTATGTGAACTAAAATCAGTTTTGAAGTGCAACTATGCCTTGGTGAAATTTAGTAAATCCTCCACTAAAATCAACTTTATCAATAGAAAAACTTAATGTAATCACTCCTTACAAAGTCAACTTTTATTTGAGATAATGGCAACTAAGATTCTAACAGATGCCACTCAAATTGGTGGGCACATGTGCCCGGTGTTGAAGTGCATGTGCTTCCAAAAAGGAGATCAAATTGCTATTATCTTAGTAAATAATGTTAGGAAGAATAAGATTTACCTATTTATTTACTCCATCAGTTCTCATTTTAAAATATATCTCTGTGCAAAAACAAAACCTCTATTTTTTTAATATCTACATAGTTTATTAAAATTACAGTGTAATTATTAATTCAACAAAATTTAACAACAGAATTTATTTGGTGTATGTCTTACAGCACCTCAGACATTCATAGACCAAATTCACCATTTTACCCATAAAATTTTTACCAGGTATCAAAACCTAACTGCTAATGGGGTCTGAACTTACACAAAACTTATTCACAAATTAAACCTTTAAATAAAGGCTGATGGTGAAAAAAATGAAAAGTTTAATCTAATAATAATAATTATTATGGTTAAATATATTTTTAGTTTGTACACTTTAACACGAAACTATAATAATAATGATAATTATTATAACACGAAACTATAATAATAATAATTATTATTATAACACGAAACTATAATAATAATAATTATTATGGTTAAATATATTTTTAGTTTGTACACTTTAACACAAAACTAAAATTAATTTATGTTTAAAATTTTGGTACAATGTAGTCCAAAAAATTTAAAAATAAATAAATACAATCCTCTGATCAAACTGTTTTTGACCTTTTTAACATAGCAAATACATTTTGAGAAGACATTCGAGTGATTTATATAGTTTTGACAAATTTTAACTCAAGTACTGATCTAAAATACTGTTTAACAAATCAAAATAAAAAAGTTAACATATTAACTACATATATATCTACTGACTTTTAAAATTTGAGAAATAAAATATATTAAAATTTTGGACATTTCTAATTTCACATCAAAATTTATAAATTAAAACATATTTAACTCTAATTATTATTATTATTAAGACCATATTTTCTAGTAGGTTCGTGAGTGTTGTAAACCAGGAAACATCAGAAGACTCGAGATACAGACAGTTCAGTTTTGTTCCCAAGAAAACTACTTTTATAATTTTATCATATCATGCAATTGAAACATTCAGCAATATACATGATCCGCTGAAAGTGACAGCATGATCCTCTGATTACTAGACATTTGTTTTTCTCAAGGCCTGCAGTAGCAGTGAAGTCTATAATTTGCATTAAAACAATTCTTTAATAAATTGCCAAGAAATAAAGTAAATATGATTTGGTTCAATCCCAAATGCAGACAAGAAGGGTCTATGGACCATGATAACAACATTCAAAATTAAAACCTAGTAGTGATCTGGGAAAATAAAGCCTTGAAGTCCTTTGTTGGTGAACCAGCCCCCTCAGGTTTTGATGACAAGTCAAATGCCTTGAATTTGGCCTCCTCATAGTTTAGTGCCTGTTAAACCAATTCAATGAAGGGACATCAAAATCTGAGAATTGAGAATTAATTAAAAAATGGTGGAATATTTTAATTTGCAAAGTTAATGATATAAATAATATACCTGAATGCAGACTTCAGCAACATCAGCTCTACTTATGGTTCTGGTTTCTGTCTTCAGAAGCTCATCATCCTTCCCTACAAGCAGTTCCCTAAGCCCTCCATCCTTGTCTTGCAAGCCACCAGCCCTGACTCAGTACACAAAGTGTGAAAATATTGTAAAGTTAAAAAGGAAAAAGAGAAAGAAAAAAACTCAGTATGTTTATAATAACTAATATTCTCATTAGAAAGGTGAATAGGGAAAACAAGTTTCATCTAAATATCAAAGTGATATTGAAGATAAGTAACCACGTAATTGGAAAAGTTCAATGATCTTAAGATGAATTAGTCTTCAGACTTGTTAGATTGTGAGATAATATGGTATCTATTTAGCAGCAATCCATATCAGTGTTTAGAACAGTTGTTGCTCCTATAACCAAATGCTTCAAAGGAGAAACATTTAAGGGAGCTCAGGCATATAAGTTTCAAATTGATTAAAAGAGGAAATGATAGAAGCACCCATTCTTGCAATATTCGACTTCAACAAAGTATTTAGATCATATTTGTGAGGCTAAAGATTCAGGACTTGGTAATGTTTCAAGGAGAAATCATTTAATCTATGACAAGGAATTCTATTCTATCAGACAAGTATTGACAAACTAGAGGCATGATTTCATTCAAAAGCTGTTCCTCTTATTATTTTCAGGCCATGAGATTAAATATATATGAACAAACAACACAAGATCAATAATAGTTATGAAAAGAGAGTAGAGTCCCCTCAAGCCCATTCCTTTTTTATCAACACAAGTTGTTGATAATGCTTAGTTCCAGTGGTTACATTAGTGTGGGTACTAAAAATCATGCTTAGTCAACATGGTGAGGTGAGGGTTTTCGTACAATGTAACTACCAAAACATAAGCCCCTAGTCAAGGGCTAACGTATTCGCTTTTGAACCTCCTTTTCATTCCGATAGTGAGAGTCAACGTTTCAATTTCATGTTCGCTAATATAACATTGTTAGTTTCAATTATCACATTTTAAGTATTGTTTGTTTTAGAGCTCAATGGCAAAACCTCCTTTTCATTCCCATAGTAAGAGTCAATGTTTCAATTTCATGTTCACTAATATAACATTGTTAGTTTCAATTTGATCATGCCTTGTCAAAATTGGTGAGGTAAGGGTTATCTCACACTTATGTAAATACTTCTGCCTTATTATTAGTTGATGAGATTTCTAACACACTCTCACTTAAGGATTGGGCATTTTGAGCACAAAATTTGCAAGACTGGATATCTACTGGTGGTCGTGGTCCTATAATGATAGTGGGTTATAATGACAGCAGGTGGCCTGAGAAATCACTAGAATTGTTCTAATACTATCTTAACATTTGACTTTGAGTGAAGGTTTCCCTAAGCCGGTTAACCAAAAGGCGATACGGAAATTGTCGTACAAGCGCAATCCCATAACCTACATCGACCACTTTAGGAATACGTGTTGGGTGGGAAGACTAAGATCGAGTTGGATTTCGGGACTAGGGTAAATAGGTAATCGACTCCTTTTCATACAACAATATACCAACCGGGCTTACTATACCGAATATAAAACCTCAAGGCAAAGCCAATTTACCCGAAAGCTTGGAAAGCATTCCACCTTACAATAATACTCGTGTAGGAAAGAAAGCAAACAAAGTCCTATCTTAGGGTGACGAGGGACAAAGCAACAACCAAAAAGCATTGAACCTTAGCCGACTTCAAGCACTTAGAAAGAGACTAGGTGCTAACCGATAGGATTCGAAGGATTGATTAGGCGATGACTAACTAAAAGGCGGATACGATTTCACTCTTTGGTGAAGGATTAGGACTTAGGTGGGCGTCTTAGCTTAAGGGAAGGAGCATATTCTCCTTGATTTCATCGATTTATGAGTGAACATCCTATCCTGGCGCGGATGAGCTTCTCCCAATTATGTCTGGTAATAGAATAGGACGGCTTGCTCTGACCAAGACTCCACTTTTTGCTCCGTCCATGGAGCGTATGAATTTCTTGGAATGTAAATAGACCAAAAGAGGGAATGAAGGGATAAGAATAGGAATTATAGTCCCATTGGAAAAAGGGGCACCAGTGGGAACATCTCTACTGACGAACCATTTCAATAGTAAGGACGAGGCACGACCATAGAAGTAATGAAAAATAAAAAGTTATGTAGTTGGACCATATGCTCTATCCGTTCGAGTTTCGCTTCCTTAGAGAAGATGAGACACTAAAAATGAAAGTGTTCACAACGCATACCGAAAAGATACCAATGAAGCCGACCATTAATGACTAGTTTGAACACCAGCGGTCTGATCCCTGATTTGATCAAACAGACTGCTCTTAGAAAGATGAAAGGAAAGCAAACTCTCCAAATTGTTGACCAAGCAACACTAGCGGAACAATCTCAACTTCTTACCAGCCGGATGGTGCGCAATGAAGACCAATCCGCGAGCTAAACTATAACATCCAATAGCAGACAAGCTTGCATCTCCGTTGTCCCGAATCCTTATTTTCTTTCTCCTACAAGCCAATCATGCAGTCTTTAGCTCTACTTTACTACGATATATCTTGCTATTGTTTTTTTCTATCACAAACAGTCAAACCAGCTACCGAAGAAGAGATACTCAATTCGTTACCATGACTGATAGGATAATCAAGCAAGGCAGTCCATAGAGAGTTCCGCTTCTCCTCTTAGTTAGAGAGGAGCAGAGACCGCTCGATCTTATATTGTTGGTTCTGTTGGAAGTCTCACATCGACTAGAGATAAGGCCAATTCACAATATATAAGTGAGGTGCAATCCTCACCTTACAAGCCGGTTTTGTGAGATTGACTTAGGCTTTAAAACTCACTTCTAACATGGTATCAGAGCTAGGTTAGAGCCTATCCTAGCGAAATTTCTTGGACATTCTGTTCTACCTGCTATCGGGCCGCTAACGGACTAACCACAAAGTGGGGTGCAATCCTCACCTTACAAGTTGGTTTTGGGGTTGATTTAGGCTTTAAGCCCACTTCTAACACATACACTACTTTAGCCTTATTATTAGTCAGTCAAACAGGAATCTCCAACTAAGTTCTCATGGAACTCTTGGAGGACGACCTATATTTTTATGAGATTTCGAGTGAATGCTCTAAAAGACTTTCCAAGGATTTCTCTTTACAAAATGTCTTCCTTTGAAAAATAATGGATTGTTTGTTCTGCAACGTTCATCATGTGAAACAATAATATAAACAACACATAATGGAGTTCTTGAGGCCACTTTGAGCTGTTTGTTTTTCAAGCAAAATCTTATTGGCCTAACATGGTTTTTGCTATTATTAGGCACAGAAAGTGATATCTTACTCATCACATCCAAAGCTTGTGCCCAAAATACAAGTGTATATACCCACGTCTAGTTCCTCTTACACCATAGGAAGATGGCAATATTGATTTCATGGTAGGATGCCAAAAGCTCAAAGCAACAAAAATTCAAATATGCTATGAATTCAAATATCCTATTCTATGTAATATATACTACAAAAGAAGATACTTCTATCATTTGTGATTTATGAACTCTTTAAAAGCAAATGCAAGGTACACATTGAATACTTCTCAACAAAAGCTAAAGATCATAATTTGATGACATCGATGTTTGCAATTAACACCAAAAATTTGGCGACATCTAGATCACATTTTCTTTCGTTGTCAAGAAACTAACACCAAAAATTCAAAAGTGTTCTGCCAGACAACCAGGTACCAAGAAACATTAAAGTGTTGATTGATAGTGTTTCTGGCGCAGTTTAGGTTATGGGAACTAAAGGTATCAACATTTTATTTGAAATACCATTCCAAGGTAACAGTCAAGCAGTCAATAATTTTATACATTATTCCAACTAAAAGGCACTCATAAAGAAGAAACCTAGCTATCATATTTCTCAATAAGGACAAAAAATGGTGTACCTTATTATTGTATATGGGATGCCAGAATCAGCCAGATATTGCTCTGCCTTCCTTTTCCAAACCTGCAAATCAATACAGGAGAAGTAAAAAATGCTATACATTTACCAAACTTGCATTTTGCATTCAGATGAATTGCAAGCTCTGGTCATATAAAAGCAATGCCAGAATTTATGGAAGAAGGTAATTCAGAAATAAAGGAGAAAACATTACTAACCAATATATTTCCATTACCCAAGCTATTCAAAGGATTGTTAAGGTCTGTTCCACCCATAGACCCTACCAACACAATATGCTTCACTCCAGCAGCCTTAGCTGTACGTTCAATATTGTAAGCATGTAAATTTATCACAAAACTTCAAAAAATGTTTGCATTACAATCTATGGCTAATGGAAAGTAGACATGAGCTCTCACCAGAATCTATTTGATTTTTCTGCCCGATCCAGTCAACCTAATAGGTACAAATCACCAACATACGAATAAGAAAGGAGATAAATTTAAAAGTAATTGTGAGTTAGACAGAAACTGCAACAGTACCTGTTCGGGATATGCACCATCTTCAAAATAGAACTCTGGTCTTTGTCCTGTGGTTGGATCAAACCCAGGTTTTATCAGTGGCACTGCACTTGTGAGGATTATGAGAGCATCTATACCTTGAATTGCAGGAACAAGACTTCCGGCATCCCTTATATCCCCAACATAAACGTCCTCTGCAGCACCAATGTTCTGTTTGCTTTCTTCTGTTCTAACCAAACCTCTAGCCACATACTGGTTTGGCCTCTCTTTCAATTTTTTGTAAACTATTTGTCCTGAAAAGTAGCATCAATTCTCAGTTATTGGTAAAAATCACAGTAACTATCCTATTTCAGCAACTGCCCACAACTGCATATAGTGTTGAATTGGTTGTACGATGTTTTGCACAATCAAGACATGCTTGGTGCTTGCCAAATTAACACATATATCGGACAGAACCATATGGTGGTATAACCCACTCATATCAAAACATTCTGGTCTAATAGATCTGTTTGCAGCCCCTTCAAAATGCAAATACCACAATGTTATGATTGTCCTTGTTTTTGTGCTATTCAAGACAGAGAATTATGGTATGGCCACAACTCAGAATATAAGTCATAAATTACAACTGTTAGATACGTTAGAGTGATTTCTGTTACAAACCTAGAAAGTTGAAACTACACATCTCCATAGCGTGTCCAGTCAAGAAAAAATGTGTAATCTTACAAGTAACAACATGCCAGAAAGAATCATACATAATTTACCCAACAGGCCAACATCAGCCAACAATCTCTTAATCACTTGAGTTGAGAATAGTATAACAGAAATTTTATATTATGTAACATGTAGATCACACCATAGTCCATACACAATCCCTATTCAAATCAGAATCGTGCATCAAAATCAAATCCAAATACTGTAATCTTCTTCTATGAAAACAAAAACCTTTGAAAGCCCATTTTAGCATAGAGTACTCTATGTACACTTTGTCTATATTTCCTACTTACAAGTGCCATTACTATATATATTTTTGCACATTGTATCCTAACTTTAATTTAATGAAATACAACAAGAGCCAAACCATATCATCCTGTATTGGTTGCTTTGCATCCTTATCCCTTCACGTTGAGAATATTTTTTATAGAACAGACAAGGGACGGTTTAGTTTTAGTTTGAGAAAATGTTTATTTCTTTTTAATTATAAAAATGTCACTTTATTTTCATTTTCCGATGTTTAAATTTTATACAAGAGACAATGAAACGAATAAAATTTTTACATAAGAAAATAAAATGGCATTTTGGGGTTAAAATAAAAAAAAAATCATAAGTTTATCTCAAAAAACCACATTGTAAACAAATGCCCAATGACACAACCCATAAAACAAAACCAGCATTTTCTCAGTTGATGATAATTTTGCAACATTAATCCTGAGTGAGAAAATACTCAATCCACCAAAGGCAACGAAACTTACATTCCATTTTAATTCTCTCTCCTGAGCAAGGAAAACAAAAAGGAATCTGAACAATACCCATGAAAGCATATAACATACCGTTAAACTCCACATCTTTCATTTTTCATAACAAAAAAAAAAAAAACAAAAAAAGCAAAACCCAAAACACCATTTTCTGGTCCAAAATCCAAATTCTTTCCATGCCAAGACAGAAAAACAAGAATTCAGAGAAAACCCATCAAGCACAAACCAAAAAGCCCTTACCTGTGCGACCACCAGCTCCAGTGACAAGCACAGTACTATTGGGACTCTCCGCCATGGCCACAACACCAAACTGTCTCGTCACCCTCTTCACAGCCTCCTCGTTCCTCTTCTTGGCAAGAGAAAAGAAACCCAAAGAAGAAGAAGAAAGAGAGATAGCGCGAAGCCTTAATGAAGAGGAAGAAACCGGTGGCAGCGCGCAGTATTTATGGCATTGATTAGGGGAGGTGGCAGCGCAGAAAAGGGGAACACGTGTTGCCATACCCATCATAGTAGTTGACACAGTTGCATGGTGGCGAAGGTTAGAGAAGAAAAGAATGGTGAAAAGTTTAGAACTTTAGAACAATGGATGATGCAATTACGGTCACTGCGGAGACCAGACACTGTTGGGGTGGTTGTCGCGCCTCAGTATTCGTTGAGCTTTAATGTGTGTTACATTTGTCATACCTTTCAAGTGTAGTTTCCTTCTATTACAGATTTTCTTATCCATTTACCTTATCTCCGGCCATGACGTCACCTATGTAATTTCATTTTCTTTTTCTAATTTTTACGTGTTAAGTTAAGAATAAATATGTTTTATTTTTATATAAAAACCATTATATATATCATATTAGGTTTAATATTCAATTTAATGATAAATACTTTTTTATTTACATATTTTATTTTATTAATAAAATAAATAAAATTAGAATCTTAAAATTTCATCAATAGTTAATATGTTTAAGTATATGTTTTATTTTTATTAGTTGTCATGTATTTATTAAAAAGAAAATTAATCTTGAAAAATTATTAAAAAATTTAAATTTACAAAAGATAAAAAGAAAGGATAAAAACATCACTCAAGATTAATTCTATGTTAAAATTGATCTTCCATTTAATAAACATATATTACAAATGCTAATTATTAAATACCGAACATGTATTGAATTATCTCAACTATTAACAGAACTTAAAAAGAACTAATTTAATTAAATTTTGTTATTAAAATTATAATTACTTTTCTTACTATATTAAAAATGAAATATATCAAATAATTATTACACTCAATAAATTATTTACCATTTTCTTATAATAATTTCTTTAATTATATTTTTATTAGTTGATATCATTAAAATTTTAGATTTATATCTTTTAATAAATTATAGACTAATATTAATATTTAAAATTATCTCCAATTTAAGAATTTTATAATATCTTTTGATAAAATTTATTTTGTTTTAAATATGTTTCATCATATTACATATTACATAAGGATAAAATAGACACTTAACATGTTTTGGTCAGAAACCTGTGCAACAATTGAAAAGTCCACGATAATATGATGATTGTGTCGGGGCAGCGATGACAACGTGATCCACACCCATTACTTGAATGCAAAGTTCATTTGTGTCGGCTAAATAGGGACGCATGGTTGCTTCCTTCTTATCATCGGCTAAATTCACGAAAATGAATAAGAAATATAATAATAATTTTGTATGTGTGGGTCAAGCCCACAAACAACCGAAACATTCTTCTTCTTTATGTGTAGGCCAAGCCTACAAATAACTGAAATGGAGATCTGAAAGAGGTTCTTTTCATAGGTCTAGCCGACGCAAACAATTAGAATTTTAATAGTTAACGTCGACCTAGTGTCGGCTAAGCCTGCGCGAATGCTTGGAAATTGAAACCTCTTTGCTCCTCTTGTTGGCTCGTGAGGTGGCTGGAACGGAGAAACGTGAATGTCGCTAGAAGGAGCTTTGAAGGTGAGCGCGGAGGCAATGCTCTCGGGCCAATGCGGTGCACGATAGATTGTGGAAGATGCATAGTGACTTGAAGAAGCCTTGACGGTGAATGCAAAATCAAACTCACAATGTTATTCACAACTGCTGTTTGCAATCACAGAGAAAGGGGTAAGGAAATGTAGCTCGTTTGAAGGCTCACTTCTGCCTTTGATTGAAGCTTATCGCAAAGAAAAGGGGAACAAATTGGTTGCTCACTTACTCGTTGCCATTGAAGCTTCTCCCACTTGTGGCAAAAAAGGGGAACGAACTGGCACTTCACAAAAACACTTGATTTCACTTAACCAATCCCAAACCCCTAAACTCGCACTTGTGGCAGAAATGAGACGCAAAACATTCAAAAATGAGAGGCATTGATTGTGGCACTTGGTGTTGGAGAAAAGGAGCACAAAAGGTTTATCGCGAGACAAAATGGGGCCAATATGAAATTGGGAAAGGGGGAAACATGATTGCGAAAGATAACCTAATAATTTTTTTTTTCTTTTAATTAAGTGATGTATGTGTGGGTCACCCGATGCCAACAATTGAAGGACAATGCGTTGGCCATCCGATGCTTTAATTTTGTAAGTTATGCGTGACGACAAAATCACATATACTTATTTTCTTTTAATAAATACACTTAAATATGTATAGAGTGTGTTGTACATTGGTTTAACTGATACCTTTTGCATCTTCATTATAACCGACGCTATTTTTGAAAGCTAAACAGTAACATTTTTATAAATTTTTATAATAATATATCATTGGTCTAATCTCTCAATTAGTAATATATATATGAACAAATCAAATTAAGCTAACAAGTTAAAAAGATAAACCCAACTCATCAAAGAGATTAATGAACGTCTTAACCCTTAGTCCACTTTCTCACTCTTAATAGTTGAAACTTTTTAACCCTTTTTTTCAAGTTTTACTTCGAACTTACAAAACATACACTTTTATAGTTTTTTATAATTTAAATAATTTGATTATTATAATTAAATATTAATATAATAAGAATACCATTATGCTAACAAAATAAATGGAAATAATATTATAATACTGTAAAAGAATTACATAAATTTTGTTTCTAATTATTTAAATTTTATTTTATCATAAACAGTTAATGTTAAATACTTTCACAATTATTGTTAAAGTTGAAAAATGTATCTTTTTATTCTAGAAACTCGTGTTAACAACCATTTCAAATTCTAAGTTATCATGAATTGACATAAACATTATCTGGCACGATATTTGATAAGATCCTGCCTAAGACCATATATATTATGCTGTATATATGATGGACATGAGTATGTCATTGTGAATATATAATCTTTGGAGATTAATGTGTATCATGAAAGAATCACTGTCATATATATACTCTTTCTAAAACTAACATTCCAAGCTACCTGCATTATAGAATAGAGGTCCACAAGGTCTTAAAGAAGAGAAAATAAAAAGAACAAGCCATGTGAAATGTTTTATACTTTTTTGGAAAATGTAGCTTACAGACTCGGTCTAATCTCTGTGCAAAATGTGAGTGAATGAGGACTCTTGAATAATCAACACAGTTCAAAAAAATAAATAATTTTAAATGATAATTATTAAATATATTTAGTTCAGTTCAACTTTGAGTCATGCCTCTTGAGTATCTTTTATTCAGTTTTATATTTTAAGTATCTTTAACTTATTATATATATATATATATATATATTTATTATTTACTGTTTGATTTTATAATTTAAGGATTTTTAACTTAATTTTACATTTTAAGTATATCCAACAATTTTTCTTTATATTATTAATTCTGCACTCTAGGTGTGATGGCAGAAATGAAGTCTATATTTTATTTAAAACAATACTTCACTAAATTTGGCAAGACACTGTATATTTCACATAACACTAATAATCATCTGTCACAGTCCAGAACATCATGAACACAACATTGAAATTCAAAACGGAGTAGTGATCTGGGAAAATAAAGCCCTGAAGTCTTTTGTTGGTGAACCTGCACCCTCAGGTTTTGATGCCAAGTCAAATGCCTTGAATTTGGCCTCCTCATAATTTAGTGCCTGATGAGTTGAGTTGTGCAAGAGTTAAAAATGGTAGAATTATTTTGAAGTAGGGAGTGTGTTTGAAAGGGGTACCTGAATGCATGCTTCTGCAACATCAGCTCTTGGTATGGTTTTGGTTTCAATCTTTAGCATCTCATCATCCTTCCCTGTAATCAGTTCCCGAAGTCCTCCTTCCTCGTTTTCAAAAGCTCCACACCTAAATATGGAAAGTGAATCAAAAAAAGGAGGAAAAAATGAACCAATCTTGTTCATCAATAAGACCCTTGTGAGGCAAGGGTGTGAAAACATCATATTCTATAAATTGCAGAACAGAAATGATTTAAACAAATGATTTTGCATGTATGGCAGAAGGCATCGGTGGAAAAACTTTCTGGTTTTGGAAGAATTTGTTGGGAATTCAACATATTTGGTATAAAATGAAAAAAGTTGAACACAAAAAACCCATAAATCTATTATTTTAAGGTTTTGAGTTGAAAATTGTATATATAGATTGTTGGTATTATATCTTCTCTATGAATTCTCTCATCAATAGTTCCATGAGAATTGGTGTACCTTATAATTGTATATGGGATGCCAGAATCAGCCAGATATTGCTCAGCCTTCCTTTTCCAACTCTGAAATCAGTACAAAAACTACATTCTTTCTATCAAAGGGGGAATGGTAGAAGAATACAGAGGAAACAAAAAGTATTATCCATTTACCAAAAGTACATTTTGTGTTCAGATGAATTCCAAACACTAATCATGTAAAATCAAGGCCACAGAGTGCTGTGGAAGGAGATAGTTCAAAAAGTAAAGAAATCATTCATAACTAACCAATATATTCCCTTTGCACATTTTGTTCACTGGATGGTTAACATCAGTTCCACCCATAGACCCCACCAACACAATCTGCTTAACTCCAGCAGCCTTAGCTGTTCATACATATACATATCAGTATCCGTGTTTCAAGCCTTAGATTTTGTCTTACAATCTATGATTAATGGAAAGAAGACATGATTCTCACCAGAATCTATTTGATTTTTCTGCCCAATCCAGTCAACCTAACATGTAAAAATCAGTAAAATGTAAATACAAAGGAGATATACATTTAAAAATTAGTGTTCAAACCAGAGAACAGTGTCCGAGGTTTGGGCTAGATTGAGCAGTTTTTCCTCAACCAACCATGGCCCATACCTCAGTGTCCACAACCCTTAAAAGCATCAAACTTGAAAGATGTAGACAATTACTTCACAGTGCTCCGAGCATTGAGCCTGAAATACGTAGGCAATTACTAGATTGGATGGTCCAAAATTACATCCGCATAACACAGAAAATGTAATAGCACCTGTTCAGGAAATGCCCCCTCTTCAAAATAGTACTTTGGTCTCTTTTGCTTGGTTGGATCAAACCCAGGTTTTATTCGTGGCATTGCACTTGTGAGGATTATGAGAGCATCTATACCCTGAAATGCAGCAACAATATTCTCAGCATCTCTTATATCCCCTACATAAATCTCATCTGCACCACCAATCTTCTCTTTGCTTTCTTCTCTTCTAACCAGACCTCTTGC
>Ga0214543_1005482_pt1 | contig 23319 bp, 16 predicted proteins | sample CNSS2metaG_FD_160094 | JGI IMG/M metagenome (GOLD analysis project Ga0214543, IMG submission 160094) | Root nodule microbial communities from cowpea collected in UCLA plant growth center, Los Angeles, California, USA - CNSS2 | ecosystem: Host-associated > Plants > Roots > Nodule | place: USA... | reverse complement strand
AAAATGTCCTAGGCTAGGTCTTCACATCTTCCTTGGCCCATGTGAAGTTCATCTTGGGCCTTGCATGCGCATTTAAGGCCCATTCCTCTTGTATTCTCCTAGCCATGGCTCTTGTTGTAGGTCCCTTGGCTCGAGGCATCTCATCAGTTTTTCTCTCCAACAAAATGTGACATCATTGTTCACCAACTCATTCAATGGTGAAGCAAAACTAGAGAAGTTAGGAACAAATCTCCTATAAAAGCTTGTCAAACCATGGAAGCTCCTAACTTCCCCCATGTCCTTGGAAGTGGGTCCACTAGTGCAGTTTTGGCCTTTTAACTCGCATTATAGGCCTCGTTTGTCGCTTAACCGAAGCATAAAATGTTGTAGTGGCATTTTTGTTATTTTTTCCAAGTTTTATACCTCGGTTTAGCATATACCTAAAATAGAAAATGCCTTTCTGCTTCGGTTATAAGAAAATCGGTGCCAAAAAGTTGGCCAATATTTCAAAAATGTCACTTTGGTTATTTGGCCTCGGGTGAAATTGAACCGGTGCCAAAAATGATTTTCTACTTTGGTTAAAAATTGAACCGAGGCCAAAAAGTTGGCCAGTATTTCAAAAATGCCACTATGGTTATATTTGGCCTCGGGTGAAATTGAACCGGTGCCAAAAAGGGTTTTCTGCCACGGTTAAAAATTGAACCGAGGCTATATCCTTTAATTAGGGTTCAAATCGTGAACCCATTTCACTCTTCTTCTTCTTCCCCGCGCCTTCAATCTCCATTTTTTCTTCTCTCTCTCTCTCTCTTGGAAACCAGCACCACCATAGTGCCACCATTCTACTCCAACGAACGCCGCCACTACTTCGACGAGCCTCTACGATGCCTTCTTCCCCAATTCTAATTAGGCGATTCTTATGGTAAGGCTTGTTAGCACTTGTGAGCCTTCAAGACATAGCCACCGACTAATGCACTTTTATTAAACAATTAAGGTTCTAGTTAGGACATGGAAGAACATTAAGGTATCCCCAAGACAGCCAACTAGACTCATAACAAGTTGATTGAAAAAATAAAGTAATTACAACAAAAGAAAACTCCTCTCGGTGTTTCACTCCTCTTCTCCATTCTTATCTCAAGTGTTTAGCTCTCTTATTGGATGATTCTCCTTTGTGAGACCTCCAAAGAAATGAGATCTCTACTTTGGTTTCCACCTCCAAAGATGATACCTTAAGAGTTAGTACCTCAAAGGAGAGAAACAATATGCCTCACAAGATCTTCCAAATTAAGAGGCAAAAGGGAATAAACCAAGAAAGGCTCAATTAGAAAGTGTTAAACTCAAAGAGAATTGAATAGACATGACTTTACATGATTAACAAGAAGAGAAAAGCTACAGTTAAAGTAATGAATCAAGTAACCACATCAAATGAAACATCTAAGGCAAGGTATTAGAATAATCACAAAAAAAAAACTCAACTAAGAATGAATGTAAAGCTTCTTGCTCACAATTGTTGAATCATTAACAAGTGAGATGACTCATAATTTGTAAGGCCAAGAGCTTAAAGGCATATGGAATTAATCAATAAAGCTCATCATAGAAGTAATGTTTCATTTCACACATGGAGATGCAATAAGTGAAAGCTAGTTTTACAATTTTCAACACTTTTCACTTCTTTTTCTTTCTACTTTTTATCTTTCTTTTCCTTTGAAGCAATTTCAATTGGTCATGAATCTAATAACTCAATCACGAAAATATTTTGGCAATTGAAATTGAATAACAAATTGGAAATAAAAACAAAGGATCAAAAGAATCCTAACTCTAGGAATTAAGTAAAATTGCACAAAGTCAAACAAGACACAAAAGAATCCTAACTCTAGGAGCTTGCCAATGATCTAAAGCATGAACTCAATTAAGATCAAAAGTACTCAAAGCACATATATGTTGCGAAATTCATGTTGCATATGAAAATAAAAACAAATCAACTGGCTAAACTAGAGCATTATGACATTAAAAGAACTACACATGACCCATAGACAACATCTATGGATTAAAAACTCAAAATAGACTCAAACAACACAATTACACCGATTAAATTAGAAGAACTCTTAATAAACAAAATTCAACCGAACAAAAATTGAAATAAGACTCAAACAAGGTAAAATGCTTATGATTTTGATGATATATCAATCCTAGAAGCATATAAATGGAAGGTACAAGGAGAGCAAGTGATTTGAACCAAACAAAAAAAAACATATGACACAAAACAATTAGAAGAGAACACTTAAAAAAAGAAACGAATGGAATCCAAACAACACAGATTGCAAGTACTTATCTCTTGTAGAAAGAATGAACTAGAACTCTTGATACCACATGATGACTCCATCTCCATGGTTGCTTGAACATGAAGGAGATGGAAGATGTGAAAGCTTTGTTATAGAAATAGTGGAAGAGATTTGGAAGTGTGAAAAGATTACTCTTAAGAGAAGTTGGGCCAACTCAAGAGGAAGGAGGCTAGAGGAAGCCAAGATAGAGGAGACTTATCCTAAGGAGACTCATAAAAGTGTTTGGAGAAATCTCTATAAAGTTTCATTAACATTTATCATTGATGTTACAAGGAGGGATGGTACTTTATTTATAGGAGCAAAAGAGAACAAAGATTCTTTACAAAGAAGAGGAAAATTTAAAAAGAAAATCCAAATTTTAAGGCCAAAAGAGAGCATGCCTCTAGTGTGACTTGCCATGTGGCAAGGTCATGCTTCTCACATGTAGAAGGCGGACAAGGCACCACATAGAAAGCATTTTGCATGCTATTAGGGTACTTGAGGCCCAAGCTTGCCTAATTAACCCTAATTTCACGTCTCACACCAAATCCCAGACCTTTTAGACCCAAATTATCCTATTGGGTCCAAAGCCCAAACAAAGCTCAAAAACAAGGCCCACAAAATCCTATACTACTCAACCAAAATACAAACCCAAAAGTGTAAGATGTAAAAGAAGTGTTTAGCCAAGAAGGGGGAAGGTAATTGGCCTTTTCTAACAATTAGATTATATTTTATAATTGTGAAAAATATTTGTTTGAATCTGATTGACTAGGTTTTTAACAATCTATCACTTATGGAACACACATCTTAACAAATTAAAAATAGAGTCAGCATATTAAAAATACTATTAGTGAGTGTACATAGAAATCAACACAATTCAACGAATTCAAAAAAATAGGATCAACAAATTAAAATACTTATTGTAACTATACTGAAAACTCAATTAAAACAATACTTTGAATCTGATCAATTTACCAATATCAAGATTAATTCCAATTAACAACAAAAGCAATGTTTTATCAACTAATTAAACTAACATGTCAAAATTACAAATAAAGATTGATTAAGTTTTTTTCTTGATGATTTTAACAAAGAACAAATTAAGATAAAAAAGTTAAACTAATGCAAGCAAATTTTTATACTGGTTCACTCATAACTAAGCTACATCCAGTTAGTCAAGGTAACATAAGCTTGAATATTCATTATATCAAAAGTTTTACAAAATCCTTACAAGATTACACTTTCAAAAATCAAAACAACACAACAAGGCTTTTGAATCTGACAACAACCTCACACAGCACATCAAGAACCTTTAATGCACACCTAGAATCCCACCGAGAACACCACAAATGCTTAAGAAATATCAAACCTCAATGGTAGCTCTCCCTAGCAAACCAAGAACCTCTCTTCAAAGCACAAACTAAGAGCAATTAGAGCTCCAAACCTTCAAAGATGATCACGAATAGTTCCAACTCTAAGAAGTTTAAAGAGAACAAGATTTCTAGAAGTATCAAACTAATTTCACGCTAAAAACTTGTTCCCCCTCATTCACTCTAAAACATCAGGCTTTGTAGTCTGCCAGTTGACAAATTGAATAGGTTATAATTTTTGTTCAATCTGTTGATTTCACTTAACTAAAACGAAATCAGCTGATTGAATAATATTTCAGCCAATCAAATATGTTACTTGCAAAACTGTAACATGTAATTTAACATGTTAAAAATCATTTTAACAGATTGAAAGAGTGCAACCAGACATAAGATACCTATTTTATATCAAATAGTATTCAAGTTAAGCTCAAACGTTTCAAGAACTTTGGGTGTAAGCCAGTTTAATCTTTCACATCTTCTTCAAATCTCTATGCACCAAAGTCATTTTGAACTAACAACAAAAAAAATTATAGACTAAGTTTTCACGTTGTACTTAGCTAGGGGTAGGGATGTCAAAAATATTCGTACCTGCTGGTATCCATGAATAAAACCCGCAATGGATGGAAAACGGATATTAAAAATGGATACCTGCTACCCACAGGTACGAATATTTTTGATACCCGTATGTTAACGGGGCGGGTACGAGTATCATAGTATCTGTACCCGTGGATACCCGTACCCGCTAAACTTTAATACACAAAAATACACTTATATATATATATATATATATATATATATATATATATATATATATATTAGTAAAATATATTCTAACCTAAGTTTTTCTCAGGAATTAATTGGAGAAAGTGGGTTTGTTGATCAAAACACAAATTAAAGAATTTTCATTGTATTGAACGTCATTTTATACCTATTTTTATGATTATTTGGACTTGTATAGACTTGAGTTTGTTTGAACTTTATTTAAAATTTATAACAGTGGTGTATTTTATTTTAATTTATTTGGATTTATGATTAAATATTGATTTTTTAAATAATTTTGTAAATACCCGCGGGTACCCGTGGATACCCGCGGATATAAAAAAAATAGATGGGTACCCGCATAACGAATACCCGACGGATATGGATACGGATACGGGGCAGATATTTATCCAGTGAGTAGGGCATATTTTTGTCCCTTTATTTGCTTATCTAAGAATTCTGTCAAAAACTAGCTTTTCCCAACTCACCCAATGAATCTTGTCTTACATTCCTTCCCGCATAGTCTAGTCCAATTTCTTTTACTCACTAATATTATTCTTTGTGAATTCAAATCCCGAAAAACTTCATTATTTTCATTCATTTATGTCATTTTTAAACACTTTGATTTCTTCTGCTTTATAATTACATTCCCTTTATCATGATAACTGTTCCAATCATCTTAACCAATTCAACGAACTATATGTCCAAAAGGAATACATCCAACACCCTATACGATTTGGGTTCCCGATCCACACTGTTAGTACATAAGATTAATGCAGAATGATCGCACACCTATATATCTAATGCCATTTATGTCTATCCATTCACATGATATTAGTATTTTATTTATTCTACTTTTGGCTGTACCATAAATTAATTCTATAGCAGGTTTATAAACTTTCTCCCTGCTCATTTGAATAAGAACCACGCAGAAGCCGAAGCCAATGAAAAGAGAAGAATCTCAATAAATTTGATGAACAAAAGAAAAAGAAAAAGCACAATTTTATCTTCTATATATAGATTCCTCAAACATGCAATAATCCACTAGCACATAAGAAAATAAAACCGATGCAAGCAATATGTAATTGCATCCAGAGATTTTATAAATTAGGGCAATCCACATAAGGGATTCAATTAAACTCTTTCATATATATATATATATATATATATATATATATATATATATATATATATATATATTTTAAAAAAATATTTTATTAATAATCAATTTCAGTGACTAAAAGTTGTTAGTCACTATAGTGACCAATTCAAACACAAATTTACAAAATAAAGTTATTAGTTACGAAAATAATTTTTATTATGAATAAAAAATTATAATTGATCTCTAAACTAGTTTCTAAAATTTAGCTTCCAAAGAAAATTAATTACTAAATATTATCCACTAAGGGTTTCGCCACCAAAATAGTTAGTTCTAAATTAGTCTCTAACTAATAAGTGATCATTTCAGCGACCAATTATAATATTTTTATTCATAATAGTGAACTTTTTAGTAACCTATAATTTTTTTATTTTGTAAATTCGTATATAAATTGGTCACTATAGCGACTAACAATTTTTGATCACTAAAATTGGTTGCTAATAGGACATAGACATGTTCTTTGTCGGGTCCTTGAGGCACATGAGCAATGGAAAAAGAATAAGAAGGTGGTGCCACTTGATCAACTACTCCAAATGAAGGGAGAGACTTAGAACACTCAAGGTAGAGGAAGGTCCTGAGGAAATAGAGGAAGCGATGCTAGTGGTAGAAGCCAAGGACAAGAAGAAGAGAAAGAACAAAAACTGCCACAAAAGAGGACGATGACCATAGAGGAGGTCAATTGAGCAACTCAAATACTCAGTGCTTCAAATGTGGCAAGTATGACCATTATGCAAAAGATTGTTACTCAAACATGTGTTTCAGTTGTGATAAGGTTAGACACTTTTTCAAAGATTGTCCGTCTAAGAGTGGAAAAAAAGAGACGATAAACCTCAAATAAGAAGTTAAAGAAGAAGCCACATTGTTGATGATGGCGCATAGCTCGGGGGTCGACCATAAGCAAGTGGAGAACTTCGCAAGAAGACCGAGTAAAATGGAGAATTCAGCAAGAAGGTTGAGTATTGTTGGTAACTCGACAAGAAAGTTGAATAGCGTGGATAGCTCGGCAAGATAATCGAGTAGGTTACATATGCTGGTGAGACATGAAGATAGTCCAAACAGGGTGGTGAAGCATGCAGATAGCCCAAACAACATGGTGGGGTATGAGGCCAGCTCAGTTATCTTGGTGGGGCGCCTACATAGCTTAGTTAAGTCGATGGAGCATGTGGAATACTCATTTAGCTCGGAGGAGCATGTGAAAAGCTTGAGTAGCTCAAAATTTGAAGAGGAGCTTGTAATCCAAAGGTTAGAGATTGCATAAAGAGATTTGCGACAGAGAATTGAAAAGGAGGTTAGAGCCAATTTAATTCTACAAGCAAGCTTAGAGAGAAGGAAGCATACTTTGCAAAAGCGACACTTGGAACTTAAACAAGATGTTTCAAGTTTGTAAAAATAATTACAAGCAGAGACAAATTTAATAGCTGTATTAGAAGTTCAAGATGAGGAGTGACGACTTGCAATGGATGAGGAGATAGATGTGATTGAGCGTGACATTATGTGGAAATTTTCTGATCCCTCAAAAGGAGGTCAGCCTATTATAAGAATCTGGTTAAGAACAAGTTGGCTACTAAGATAAGGAACCTGGTCAGTAACAAGTCAGCCAAAAAGAAGAACAAGTTGGCAAAAGATAAGAACAAGTTGACCAAAGAGAAGATCAAATCAGCTATGAAGAGAGAAGAGAACAAATAAACTACATTGAAAGAGTGATCCATGAAGAAAGCGAAGAACTTGGTTATTCATTAAAGGGATCAACACAATGTGAGAAGGGTTGTATATGCACCTTTGTCCCTCTGATGGACTTATTTCAGAGGAATAGAATAAGAGAGTCATCCCTCCAAGGTTTCTGAACTGAATCTGTTATATTGGAATGGTTGAAGTACAATCAGTTACTTTGGTTTGCCATTGACTTGAAATAGACTTTGGTTTAGCTCAATATTGAACTTTCTGAGACTGGTTGAGAATTAATCTATCTTTCTTGTTAGATTCAGTCAACATGAATGAACTGGAATATTAACGGACTAGGGTTTCCAAATGAACAGACCTTAAGTTTGAAAGAAGGGATTAGTCAATCAAAACGTAGTAAATCAATGCTTAAATTTCTGAAGAAAAAGATATTCTCATTTAATATTTAGGATAACATCTGAAGAACTGGGGGGGAAATGCAAGCATACCCCTAGTAGTGTTCCATATATTCCACACCAAACATGTTGTATTTAAGAAAAGGGCCTAAAACTATCATGAAGGTATCTAGGGACAGTGTTTATTAGATCAAAATTTAGGATACGTGCTAGGAAAAAACAAATTTATAGCTCTCAATAGTATCATACAAAACCCGAGAGTTTTTCTGACACAATTACGCCATGATTCTTCTACTTAAGATGATTAAAATTGATAAAGACAATAAGAGAGTGGGCTTCCATTTCAATTATATAATAATATCAACATTTCTATGCTTTCCTAGCTTATTTACGGCAACAGAGTATATATAGTGCGTGCTTCACAATATGCAGCAGCAGCAATTCAAAATTGATAAAATTGTCTTCACCAGTTCTTTCATGAATGTGATCGAGCACTGTACCCAAAAGCCACTGAATGTAGATCCTCCACTTCATGAAAACCCCACGTCCTCCTGTTTGTGTGCATGTCATAGGACATGGAGTAGCTATTGGAACTCTCGTCAAAGCTAGAAAAGGAGCTGTTTTCTTCCATGGCACCTGAATTTTCATAATTGATGCCGGTAGGGTTTAGATCTTCGATGAGAACATTGTTCCCATAATGTTTTTGTGTTGATAAATTAGTACACATGTTAGGAAGAAACTCTGGCCCCAGGTTGGAATTTTCCACCTGAAACCAACTTTGAAGATCTTGGGGTAAAGCAGCTGAAGATTTTTCAAATAATTTTTCATTAGGGTTTTCACTGACAGAGGCATTGAGAAAACTCTGGGCAGCTTGTTCCTTCAGATAAGCCAGCTGTGCTTGTAAATTCACCACCTATACACAGAATATCAAATTAAGCAAAAGTGAAGAAATATTTAAGCACATATATTGGTTTGGTTAGGGCTTTCAATTATATGTAAACTGTGACATATATATATTTAGGGAAATGAACCTGTTGCTGCAGTGCAAAAATATGGGAGACACAGCCATAAATAGGATCCTGAAGTCTGGCTTGAGCTTCATATGAGATTGTGACTGCAGCTTCACAACGATCACTCACAGGGAGGTGAGCAAGGAGCTTTGAAACATTGCTTGCACCAAAGACCTTATGAATGGCTGCAAAATGAGTAGCACCTTGTTCATGGCAAAAGTAAGGTGCAAAAACACAACCTCTCACGCATTTTCTTCTCAAGAATTTGCAGGCTCCACAAGGAGATCCTGAACCAGTCATCTTCGACTTTTTAATTTGAGTTTGAGAATTGCTATTTGGAATTATTTCTAACTCTATTGTCTCTTCAGCTTCGTGCTCATGAACATGATCATTTATCAACATCTTTATATACACCGGAGGAAGAGGAAAGGATATATTAGATTAAGAATTAAATAATAAATTTGTGTTCCCTTAATGGCCTACATTGTTCATTATTTTTTCCTGTACAAAACGCTGCAATCCCCTATTCTAAATTGTTATTTTTATCCCCAAAATGAGATTCCATTCAGCATCCTTATACGACAAATGAGCTAGCGTTAACCAAACCCATTTTGTTTAATTCATCATTGGATCTATCTTCTCTTGTCCTTTTTCTCAATAATAATTTGCATTTTTTTCCTTATAATTAAGTGATAGCCGCAAGTGCATATTTATTGGACTACTTATGTAGTGTTATTTTTGACCCTCCAATTAATATTTCTGAATATAGAATTGGAACCTGGTTAATAGTTGTTTACTACTAACTAAAACGTGTTACAGCTTTACTCTACGTAGTTTATAATTATTAATTGTTGCAGTTTATGATTTCTCCAAAACTTTTGATTGAAATTCGGATGGCATTTTAATTAGACTTATCTACCATTATACGATGACAGAATTAATTATTCTGAGAGTACACCAAACTGTTACCACACATTTTTCCCCTTCCCATGTTTCGTGGCATACCTATTAGTATATAACACTCAATCGTCTGTTTTTAGTTTAAAAACTTGAATCATTCTTTTAACAACAGATTATAATAGTAGTAAGGGTACTCTCACTAATATAGAATTTGACAGGATCTTCTTCTATGATCTTCTTGCAATTGGGATCGGGTACCCTTGTGCTCATTCTTAATACATTCTCCTGTGATCCTTTTTGTATTCCTCTAATTAAACCAAAGTTCATATGGCCAGACTCACGACTTCTAATATATAAGTTGTTCTTATAAACAACTTGATAACATTTACCATAAAACTGTAATATTGAATGTTTATGGGTCTATAGACGAATTGTTTTCTATTTGACTCAGACACGCTAAAACAAATTATCAGTACTACTACGAATTATCTATATAAGAAATTTGACATACTTTTTTTAATGTAAAACCTTAAGGTTTAATTTTTTTTATATATTATTCAACTTTTTCATTTGTATTCAATATATTATTTTAGTATTTCTAAAAATCTATAATTATACATACAGGCAAGTAGGAGAAGATTTTTCCATCGACAAAAAATAGAAATAGTACATATGAATCCTTAGGAAAATTAAACAAAATATTATACATGCTTAACCTTATATTTTAAAGGGTGACATTCAACTCAATTATAATTTGGATTTCGTATTTGAGTCCATAAACTTGAGCTATCTTATTACTAATTCTTGGATGTACAGGTGCATCTTCAATGCTTTCCTTCATCATTTCACCCTGCATACTTTGTGTAGCTTTGTTCCACTAAAAAATGTCATATCATTGCTTATAAGTTGATGTTTAAACCTTAATTGTTATAAGGATCATTCCAAGAAGAAAGGGTTTACGTATCATTGTTTCGATTACAGTAGAGAAAAAATAATACATTTAATAAACTCTATTTAATAGTTTATAGAATTCATAGAAAGTCAAGTTATTTTATATGACTCAGTCGGAAGAAGATGAAACTAACATGATTATTACTAGTTGCTAGGCTCATTGGATCATTAACAGGAAAAAAAAAATATTGAAAGGCGCGCACAGCAAGATTAATTCTTCCATGATGACGCAAATTACAATGGCACAGATTTCAGTTCAATGCTACTAGTTTAAACCAATAACTATCCAAGCACCCAAACAACTTCCCTCTTTCAAAATAAGCCCTTGTTGTTGATGTTGTCAACTGTAATTAATGAGATCACTTGATAGAAACAAGTATATATCAAGTGATGAATATTTGGTGGTGGATTCTTGCTGGTACTAGAATAATAATTATCCTGTAGTACAGGTAATCTAAGCACAAAAGCAACTTAAAAAAGACATAAAAGAGAAGAAGATTCCAACAATGAGTGAAACAAAAGATAGTGACACAAGTTTAGAGCAGAAACGAGGGTAATTAAAAGAGAGAAGATTGTTTTCTTTACTTGGAATAGTTTAAGCATGGAGGTCACGGTTTGTCTAGCAATACCGTATGATTGACATTTAACAAATATTCATAACTTTCAATCACTTTCTTCTGTCTAGTATAGCCACTAACATGTAGACCTCACTCAAATGCAAAAATCAAAAATTCAGACCCCACACTCAACCCTAGGTAATTATAACACCCCAATAAAAACCCATCAAATAAAATTAAAAAATTCCAAAAAAAAAAAATTGTTTTTGGGGTATGAGGGAATGGGAGTTGGACAAATTAAACGGTCCTAATCTTTATGTGTTTCTTCAACTTGAGAGTGCAACCAAACAAATTGGGAATTTTTATTTGCAAGAAAAAGAAAATAAAGGACACATTTCTGTTCCATGAAAATGGCATGAGTGCTTTCCATTTTTGAAGACCAGAACTTTCTAAACCTCTCCACTATGATTTTAAAATAAGAGTCTCTTCCTCGCATCGAAGGGTTTATAACATGTATGTCTTCATTAGGGATATCAATGGGGTGGGTGGGTACGGGTACTAGCTCTTCAATACTCTACTTGTTGGATAAATATTCGTCTCGTACCCGTAACCATATTCGTGCGGGTATAGAGTATACGTTATGCGAGTACTTATATAATTTTTTAATATTTACGTATATCCGCGGATATTTACAAAAAAAGTAAAAATAAATATTTAACAACATATTTTAATCATAAATTTAAATAAAATACAATATATAACATTCATAAATTTTAAATAAAGTCCAAATAACTCATTTAAATAATGTTGAATATTTTTAAAACTAATTGATTAAAAAATAAACCATTCAAAATCAATATGTTAATATTTTAATCATATTTTTTTTATTTTTTTTTAATTTAAATTAGAGTATAGCAAGTACGGGTAGTCACATATACGAATACTATGATACCTGAACTGTCCTGTTAACATGTGAGTATAAAAATATACCCGTATCCATCACTTGTAGGTATCCATTTCATATCCGTTGCGAGTTTTATCCATGGATACCTGCGGGTACGGATATTTTTGACATCCCTAGTCTTCATTTTATATATCGACTTAAATCATTTTTTATTTCTTATAATTTTGTCATGTGTAATTTTGGTTGGTAATTTTATTAGAAATTAGTTCTTTGATTTTTTATAAATTAAATTTATAATCCAATATTGTTATAACATTCAATTATTAACAAAAAATATTAATACATTTATCAGAATAAAATGTATTAAAGTTAACGATCAAACATATTATTAATATTTTACATAAACGAATAATTGACATTACTATCCTTTACATGTATAAGTTTTTTACGAATTAGATGTTATATTGCATATAGATAGTTTAATTTAAAAATATTAAAGAGTTTAATATATAATTAAAATTTATAATGATAAAATTAAAATATAAGACCAAACTGGATTTAAATCTTTAATATAGGTGCAAAGTATGGGGAATAACTTTAATTTGTTTCTCTCATTTATTAATCGGTTGAGAAAAGACATGCTTAATTAAAATTGTTTCCTTGTGTTAAAATTGTCGGTCAACTGATGGTGATTTAATTGACTACTAATAAGAGGAGGCATTATCCAAAATAAAGCTAGCCAAAAAAAAATAATATTTCAGTCACAATTTTTATCTATTAATTAATTAATTATGTATGATAATTATTATTATTATTTTTGTGATAAAATCAGCATACCCATCAAGTTGCCGAAAAATGGTAAATTATAATATATAGACTTTTGTTATTATATTTCTTAAAAGCTAAAAACAATGACAAAATGACTTATGCAAAATTTAAAATTAATGATTTAAGTTATGCAACGAGATGCTTAGTGGAAAAAAAAAACTGTCACAAAAAAAAATCATGTTTAGCAGAAAATAAATCTTATCAATGACTTCACATTGTTGACATTACCTTATTATAAATTTCTGAGAAAAAATAATGTAAAATCTCATCGACTTTTGTTAAATAGAAATAATGTCTTTTGCAACAATAATAGAATATGCTGTTATTATTACAATCGTGACCACACCAAATAGCAATACGTGTAAAAATAGTTATAATTATTATATAATGTTCTTGCCGTTTGAAATTAATTATAATCTGTTTAAATTTCTAATATATAGAAAGTATTTTTTTCACTAGTGTATGAAAAACCTAAAACATTGTAGGATAATTGTGGATTTGTAGGATAATCTTTCTTCAATGTGTTTATCTTTCACAAAAATATTTATTTTTTAATATATGTTGGGGTAAATAAAAACCTTAGAGTACCTAAATATCCAAGCTCATTACCTTATTTTTATTTTTTTCATCTTAATTTAATATAAATTTGAAACTGTTAGATGTCTTACAATTTTTATATATGTTTCTTCAACAATCATTTAATAATTAGTGGTAACAAGCTAGACTACTTAATCAAATGCAAGTGCCGTCTGAAAAAAATAAAAACTAAATTCAAGTCTGATCTCTAAATGGAATACACATTTTTATAAACCTTAATTTTTAGGACTTTTAACATGGCTTTGGGGACTAATTAAGTTTGTATCGAACCATAACCAGACCAAACAACAATTATCCGTGTTTCATTCAGATTTAAAATTTCAAAATTAAAATCTTATATTTTATCGAACATGTATGAGTTAGCCTAATTTGTGACATGTATAACTAGAAAAACAAACATGTTAGACGAGGACAATAAGAAAGTCTGATTATAAAATTCAATTAAGAATTAGAACAGTAAACTATAAAATTAAGATTTACTAGTTGTCATTATTAAACTATAAAGATGTATTATTATTCTTTTTATTTGTTAAAAAACTGTATATTAAATAACTATAAATACAATGTCAGTTTGATGATAAAATAATTATCTAAATCCATTATACATAATATATGTACATGTATATGTGTGTACCTACTACCAAGAACATTAATAAATAATTAATCTTTCGATTATTGAAACTTTGTGTCAGTCCCAACGAAATTCTGATGCAACTGCTATCAGTAGCCAATTGAGTTCATCATCAGGTATTCCTAATCTAAGGGCACACGTGAATTCAAAATGATTGATTTAGTGTACTAGACTTTTTAGTTCATTTCAATTTTATTTTCTATTTCTTCTAACTCCACATCACATGACCCTGGATGAAGTGAATCATTATAACAAAGAAGACGATTCCCGGAAAGCACTTATCGAAGTTCATGGAACTAGGTTTAATCTATATATATATTTTCTCAAAATAAAAAAATTAATAATTGCTTTAAAGTTGAACAAAAATTAATTGTCAGAGAAACATCTTAACATGCAGTTGCAATATATAAAATGGCGAGCAGGTTTCAGAATCCAATCATCTACTTCTTCCTGTACGAATTTGTCGGTACTGTTGGAGAAAAGAAAAACTTAAAAGAAAGAAAAGATTATTAATTTGGTTATTCTTGGATTTACGAAGATATAACATGATGGCACACGTATTGGTATGTTTTTTTGTTGATACAAGGTGTCCCACCACCAGCATGTTTTTCTTTGGATGCGAAACTTAGACAAAGTGCAATGCATGTTCCCCTCTTCACTTCCATAAAAAATAAATAAACACAAGGTACGGAAAACTGCATAATTTTGAGCACATGAGTAAAGCTGGATTCTGTTTGTGTTTATTTGTGAGGAAAGGAAGAAAATGGATACACTTTACAGGCGAAAATGTGCTTCACTTAATGTTCTTGGAATAATAGTTGGAAAAGATCAAACTCTTTTCTAGTGTCCAGAGAGGCATCCACATCCTCTGTTTTTTCTTTCTTCTTCTTCTTCTTGCCTTTCTCTCCTTAAGATAATCCACTTCATTCTTCTTAATTTCTCTACATATCTCTCAAGAACAGAACATATGTTTGTTTAGTTTTTTATCATTTTATATAACAATGAAACTTTAAAATAATGTGCTGCATAAACTTTGAATTTCATCAACTAATCATGCCAAAACCTTAATATATATTACTTTTATTTGAGATGCTTGATGCCAAATACTATACCAAACAACATTCAGAATCTTGAAAACTACTACAACAGTTAATGATAATTAACAATAAGTTATTTGCTGCCTGATCTGCATCTCCTTTCTGGCTAGGTCATGTTTAGAGAAAGGATTACGTAACAGTAGAAGAAATAATTGTAGTTTCAAAAACCTCATGAAGAGGGCACTATGAAGGAAAACAGAACAGAGAGGGCCAAGATGGAGAGGGAAGCCACAAAAGTTGATTTGAAAGGTGAAGAGTGATAACAAGGACTAAAATAAAATAAAATATAAGGGCTAAAAAGTAAATAGTTTTATATTATTATTTCAAGATGCTCTTTTAACCATAAAAAAATAATATGTTTTCCAAATAACTAATTTTATAATTTTAAATATAGTCTATCTTAATCCCCTCTTTCTTCCTTTGCCACTCTACAGATACAATTTTTCCCACTAATTAGCTTAAATTACAATGAACCTCATTTAAGAAGAAGAAAAATGCTTCGATAAAAACGTTGTTTGGGTTAATTTATACACCAATAACAAGGAACACTAAAATTTCAATTAATTCGTTAGATTAAGTTATTGGTGGAGATTTTTTTTCTCTCTATAATATCATTAATAACACAATGCCTCAAACTTGTATATTAATGTTTTTCACAAGAGAAGTATCAACTCTTCTATCTTTTATAGTTAATTTTAACAGTTTTGATCAGTTTGATAAGCTAATATAAAATTTCACTCCTTACATTAGTTTTTTATATTAGTTGTGTCTCTCATTAACATAAAAAAAATAACACTTGGATAGAATTATTAACATAAAAAAAAAAAAATAACACTTGGATAGAATTATAACCAAGATGTAAGATGTGATATTTTTAATATATATTCTCCCGACACTTGTTTATCCAAATTTTTCTGAACAACCTTTTGTTGTCAAAGAATAAAATATTCTCCCAACACCACCAAGATTATTGTATAACCAAAAATAAAATTTATTCTTCATACCATTTACATAAAAATCATGGATTTCCCATACTATCAATATGCACATACAAGACTATCAATTTTGCCCAAACCAATTTTTCTTCTTCATCATAGTTCTATGCAATTTAACCACAAAAAAAAAAAAAGAATGAGAGCAAGGTTTGGCACCTCTTAGGCCAAAACTTGGAGCATCTCACAATTCCATCATGGATTCATGCAAAGGAAGAAAAAAAATAAAGGAAATGCAATTCATCTCCAAAAAGCACAAGCATATATAAACCTCAAAATTTTCTCCACACATAATTATAAAATGAGTACAAGTTCAACTTTCCTTACCTAAAATTCCTTTCCAGGTACACAACAAAAATTACCAAAAAGAAAATCAATATTTCTACTTCTTTAGATAAGGTTCAAACACACAACCACCAAGTTCCAAAGCAAACCTCCAAACATATCAACTATCCCATTTTCTTATCAATTACCTGCACAATAAACATTACAACAATATCCACACATTCAATACATTCAAGAAAAAAATATAATAACCATGCCTAATGAATTATAATTAAGGTTAAATTACTCTTTTAGTTCTTTTATTTGTTAGGTAGTTTCAAAATGGTCCTTCAAAATGGTGGAGCATGTGGGTAAGTAGTTCTATTGTGTCCAAGTTGTTTACATATAACATTTCTTCCTTACCCCCTGGTGTCATCTTTCTTTAACTCAGATGCTTGTAGTCTTCTTCTTTTTTTAGGTCTTCCAAGCAATATACACTTTAGTGGAGGCAACACATCAGGGAAGGGAGTAATCTCCCACACATGTTGGTCGTTCACATGATATATTATTGAGCAATATATTTCTTTATATGAGGACTTGGTAAACCAGTGAGCTATATATTATTCTGCACTAAGATTTAAGAATTTCATTGCACCTAAAGAGTGACAAGTTGGAATGCCATTAATACTCCATTTCTTGCAGATGCAATCCATGCTGTACACATTAACCACAAACTTCTTACCAATAGTAGATACTTGTTTGACCTCAAAAACTTGTTTGTTGACCGACTATATTCATAAAATAAAGACGGAAAATCATAAAGCAGTCTAAGATTCAATATATAAACAATACAATAAATAGTGAGCAGCACCTGTGAACCCAATTTTTTTTAATTGCATCTCCTTATCTAGTCTGTCGCGAATCTTAGGGCATATTGAACCTTTAAAGGAACTTATGTTCAACCTATTATTTGTGTAACATTCCGGCTGGATATTACTAATTTAAATAATTACAATAGGGAATAAGTATAAAATCGCATTTATGATAATTCCTTTTCCCAAAACGCGGAAAATTTAAAACATTTATTATATTGCAATAAACCAAAATCCACAAACTATAATTGCCGATTACAAATTTCGAGTCTGGTAAGATAAATGTTTAAAAAATGTTTAAAATCCATAAAACAAGAAAACATCATAAAGGTTTTTCCCCAAGCTAGCCCCTTTCCGAAACTATGCTTCACCAGCAACTCCTGCAACATCATCTGCTCTCTGTAATGCATTACACGATCATCGCCAAACACAAGCAGATAAGGTGAACTCAACAGAATAAAATTGCATTACACAATATAATAAACAACCATACAATATTCCAACAGTTCTAATACTCCCAAGTCTCATCACATAGTACAATATTCTCCATAACCAACATGTTTCCTTTCCTACGCCCTAATGCCTCCTGGGAAGAACAAGCAACAACCTTTTACATGTTCACCAAAAGCCGGTAAGAGCATTACTTTCTTTAGGACTTACAAGCAAGCACCCTTGCCTGCTCACCAAAATTTGAGAAGAGCACAACCCATACTTGTTCACCAAAACTCGGTAAGAGCGTTGCTTTTCCTAAGACACACAAGCCATAATCCTTGATCCCCGCCTTCCAAATCTTCCTCTAGATGCCTCTTGATTCTTCACCCTTTGATGATTATATTGATCAATCTTTGCTGCCACGAGTGTCTACTTGCCCCTCCGACTACAGACCACCACCTAATAGTCGACACACAAGAATAAATTTGCCACGACCACGATCCGTGACACCAAGTGGAGTTCCCCAATACGAATCGTAGTTCGTATTTGTCCCAAGACTACCAAACTCATCGGATAACACCAAGGAGGGTAATCTTCCGGAACCCATTCGTACGAGCCATGATTTAGCACACTCCACTAGACCTCCAAAACCACCATGCTACAACCTTGAGTGGCCACGATTTACCCAAATACAAGTTACACTTGTAATTGGGCCCCCAACAAAGCATCGCATCAACACCTCCATCCAAAGCTGTGTAGAATCCCTCGCGTAATCCATCACTACATCCAAAGCTGCCTAGCACAACACCCACTTCACTAGGTTAAATCGCGTTCTATACCGCCTGGCAGACTACTTGGCGTCGCGGGGTGCCAACCCATTGGATTTTTGGTCCAGGCGCAGTTCTACAACACACTACCTGGTGAGACCACTTTCGTCGCCAAGCATCAACTCTCTGGTTTTACTCTAGAGTTCACTTTGTGGCTTATCTCCTAGCGGTTTACACTGTTCCGCTAGATGCCACACCAATAACTAGTAATTTACTAGTATTTGGCACTCTAGAATAGGTTCCAATGAACTTATTTAGATAAGACACTCAGTTCACATAAAACATGCATCCATGACAAGTAAATACACTTTCATATCATATTAGTTGAACTCAACTACACAATATCACATGGTCATACATCAAACCAACCATATTCTTGCTTTTATACATCCCAGAGAATCACAATAAATCCACACAAAACCATCAAAATAAAGTGTTATACCCAACACACAATCCTGGACAATCAAACAATATACAAACTAAGAAGAACACATAATCATTGCCCCAATATATCGCATAGGTAATTAAATAGTAATAATGATAATAAATAAAAAAAATAGTAATGATGATAATAATAATAAAATGAAACAATAAAAATAATGATAAAATAAAATAATAATAATAAAACAACAATAATTATATTAAAATCGACAATAAAACAAAACAATGATAATAATAACAATAATAATAAAATAATAATATTAATAAAGATAATTATAAAATAAAATAAATGAAAATAATAATAATAGTAATAATAATAAAAAAATAAAAACAAAAATTAATAATAATAATATGAATAATAATAATTATTATTATTATTATTATAATAATAAAATGAAATTTTAAAAATTAAAATAACAATAATGAAAACAATAAAATAAAATGAAACAATAATAATAAAACAGTAATATTAATAAAATAAAATAATAATAATAAAACGAAATTATAAAAAATAAAAATAATGAAAATGAAAATAATAATAAAATTAAATTTAAAATAATAATAAAATAGTAATACTACTAAGATAAAATAATAATAATAAAATAAATCAATAATAATAAATCGATAATAATGATAATAAAATCATCATTAAAATAAAACAATGATAATAATAAAATAATAGTAAAATAAAATAATAAAAAAATTAAAAAAATTAATAATAATAGTAATAATAAATAATCATAAGTGTGTCGTATTTAGAAGAAAACTCCAAACATCACGTCAAACCAAAAAGAAGAATCATAATAATCATATCAGTGATGAGTTCACAATGACAACTCAATACAATGGAAACCACAAGCACACACATTCTCTCTCTAAAACCACATACAACAAACATATGAAAGTTAAATAATACAAGAATTTGGTTCAGGAGAAGACTGTCATGCATCAATATATATATATATAACGCAATTGCATATCATATCATATCATTAAAATAGGAAATTGCAACTCCCCTAACTTGGATTTCCCGCTCCATTTGTGCTCCTAACATCCCTTCTTGGCCCAAAATTGCCTTAGGTATTTTCTCCTATACTTGAGTGCACCTTCTCCCCTCAAACACTTCCCTTTGGTTCAATTTTATGGAAAACCCTCTTAGGCAACCTTCACTGGTGGTTCCTGACCTCTCTAGCTTCTTTGGAGACGGTTAGGGTTTCTTGATCACTTACTAATATAGCCAAAAATAATCCAAGTGTAAAAAGATAAATTTCGTGCTAGCCAATGTTTGAACTCATATCCACCCAATTATCAAGCATATGCACAACCATCAGCCTATAGATGTTTCTTAACATATGATGCACACATATACTCATAACATCATGCCATGTCGTTCATACATGCGCCCACAATAAATTAAATAATTAAAACATCACATTAATGGCATACGCAAGACTTAAACACAAGTCCCCCTCAAATGCACCAAACATGTCTAACCACTTAAGCTACCATTCCTCCTTTGTTATAATTCTCCGCATTAATTACTTTATAGATTTCTTCCCTCACATTTATTAAATAAATATTTATTTACTTACTTAACTTGCCCACCTATTCATCATGTACAACCTTATGTCTTCAAGCATGGTGATTATTGGCTTACTCCTTGCATCCACAAGCATGTTGTTGAAGGCCTCTGACATGTTGTTAACTAGTTGTGAACCTTGATCTTGACCAATACCTTTTATAATTTGTAGCATGTAAGAATATTGATATAATAACTGAAAATATACACAAACTTAAGCAACAATCAAATACTTGCCTTGGAGGAATAACCATTAAATGTTTGAATGCATCATCGTTCACTTCTTTGATCTCTAACATAACTTTTTCCCATGCTTGTGGATATGTGCAGTAAGCAGCCCTCCACATTAAATGCTTCAGAATTTTAACAATAGGTACATAAGCAGAGTAAGCAATCCAGCCACATTTTCCTTTTGAACCCAAACATGTCACCCTTACTCTCTTTTTTTTTTGTCATTCTTAACAAATTTCAAATTTCTCTCGTTTTGCAAGTCGTACATTCTAATGGCTTCTATAAATTCTTCCTTATTAATGAAATATGTCCCAACTTCCCATTCATATTCAGCCATACTTTTGGGCATACTAAAAGTGGGAAACTTTCCACATGTGTCTTCCTCACCATTGTCACAATTAGTGCCTTCATTACTTTGCATTCATCTTATTCCTATTCATGATCAAAGAGTCCTCTGGCATGTTTCTTGATTTCTACAGCCTCACACTACACCTGAACCTCATTTCCTAATTCCTATACAACTTCAGTCTTAGTGCCATTCTCCACACCATTATGTACTTCAACATTATCCTTAGTTGGATAATATTCCAACATATGTACTAGCTCTACTTCACAAATTGAGTGAATCACAAAAACATATGGATTTCACCATGTCGCTTTGCAATGTGGACCATATGCAATGCACCAACTTCATCACATAAATGTTGCAACCTTACCTCCAACACTGCACAACCTCCTATTGAATAGCATAGATCCTTCAACCAATTTCTCTTAGTATAGATAACACCTCGAAGTAAGACCATATGTCTTGGTCACAGGACAATACGCTTGTTTGGCCATTAACATATTTAACTCCACCCTCATTCACGAAATGCCATCCATGATGAATAACCACTTCAAACTTGTTATCGTCCATCAAAATTTGTGACTATTGATTGTAAAGCTGGGAAATGTCCAAATACCCACAACAAGATACTTTTATTACAAAGAATACCATCGACACACCGACAGGATACATTAAACCCCATTAAAGGGGACCACAAACTACACACACTAATTTGGAAATGGTGGGACAACACAGAAGCATAAAAAACAGTAAACAAATATTAAACAAAAAATGACATACAAGCATCGAAATGAAAAGCCTAAACACAACTACATAATCCACCCAAAACCCCCCTAAATTAAGTAATTAAAAGCACAATCCAAAAACCCTAAAACGTAGTTCCAAAAAATTGGAAGCAAAACTAACCTCGATTGTGAAAATGACTTCGATCAAAATGACAACAATCACACCAATGTAATGCTTGTTGATCCCAATTCTAGCATGAGCAACCCTAATTCCTTTGAAGCTATTGATCTTCCACATAAGCGCATCGTTACGGGCCACATAATTAAAAGTGAGACACAGTTAAATAGCCACGTCACTGTTCCTTAGTAATTTTAACGTTGTTAACTTTGAGGACTAAATTGAGTCGCTTTTGAAAAAATGAGGACCAAATTGATACAACGAAAAATTGAAGGACCACTTTGAAACTTCCTAACAAATAGGAGGACTAAAACAATAATTTAACCTATAATTAATTAATAAAATATACGCCACACCACAGGCTTACATAAACACTTTCAAATAAAAAACAATATTTAAATATAAACACTCCAAATGCACACATCAACAATTGAACCCTTAACTAACTATACTACTCTTCACTTCTATAAAATTATTTATTTATTTATATAATACCTCATCTCCAATTACAACCTCTAAAATTAATAATTATTTTTCCTAGGTCTTACACCACTCCTTGGAAGAGACAACTTAAGTTTTTTGGTGGTTAAAAACCAAGTGTATAAACTCAAAATTATCATCCTTTTTAAAAGCTAAAGAGCACCCCTTATATAGAGAGTTCTAAGGATCTCAAGCAAATAAACATAAGTTCTAAAGGACTAACAAGTAAATAGAAAATCCTACATTCTAAAAGTTAGGTTAAATGACACAACAAATGGAATGTTTTGTCACTACAATGGTGATTCTCGGCCAAGAGATGCTAGGTGTTGCCCATGGACTACTTATAGCTCCATGGTACAAGTTGCTTTACACTTTTACTTTATGATTTATGCTTTTTCTCTCTCATCTCCTTTTCCATGTGGTCCAATGATGCTTTTCCTTGTAAGAGTACTCTAATCCATCTCCATTAGTTATCATCATCTTATCCTAACCGTGCTTAAACTACACAGAAAACAAAACAAACAAATCAACATGTTAACTTAAGCCAAGTCAACCCAGTCAACTAGTCAAACCTACTCAAAGTCAACAAGTCAACTAAGATTGATCTAACCAAACCAACTTTAAAGAATTTTAGAATAAGACAATACTAAATAAAGAAAAATAAGAAAGAATTAAAGTCTTCCCACTAGTCATACTTGATCCTCCTTGATAGAACTTTTATGATATCTTGTGTGATCAATCCTTCATCATCAAATAGTCCTTTATATATATATATATATATATATATATATATATATATATATATATTATACACACT
>Ga0214543_1005474_pt1 | contig 23339 bp, 25 predicted proteins | sample CNSS2metaG_FD_160094 | JGI IMG/M metagenome (GOLD analysis project Ga0214543, IMG submission 160094) | Root nodule microbial communities from cowpea collected in UCLA plant growth center, Los Angeles, California, USA - CNSS2 | ecosystem: Host-associated > Plants > Roots > Nodule | place: USA... | reverse complement strand
GTTTTCTTTTTCAACCAATCTACTTATACCCATCATAAATTGTAATCGATTATTCTTAATATTATACGTATAAATACGTAAAAAAAAGCGAACACACAGGCGCGACAGCGCCTGTGTTTTCGCTAGTACATATTTATATATATATATATATTTATTATTAATTATTATTATATATATATATAAATAATAATTATTATTATATACATATATATATATATATATACATATATATATATATATATATATATAAATAATAATAATTATTATATACATATACATATATATATATATATATATATATATATATTATATTTTAACAATATTTCAGTTATTATTAATTATTATAAACATATTAATTATTAATAACATTTATTTTATATTCATAATTAATTATTATAATTCAATATATTAATTATTATACTTTAAATAATATTTTAATTATTATATATATTATTTAATATTATAATTTATTATATATATAATAAACTATAATAATAAATAATATATATATATAATAATGTAATAATATTTATTTTTATGTATAATAATAATAATTATTATTAATAATATTTATATATAATAATTAATAATGAGAAAAATATTTTAAAAGGGTATGGTAATTTGAAAAATGTGATAAGGATAATATGTTAAAATGTTATCAATTCACTACAAATCTTCTTATGAGAGGTGAGATAGTATTATTTAACCGTCTGGTAACTCCATCCGCCCTTATCTTTGCAAATCGTTTTAAAAGAATATCAATTTTTTTTATATCCATCTCACCAAATCCACCCTACAGTACAATCTTATCAAAAGAACACGATATAAGTAATTATTAACTCACGAATAAATAAGATATTCAAATTTCAATTGGATACTCTCAGTATAATTTCAATCAAACAATAATATTACTAGAGCAAGTTTTTAACTTAGCTCATCTATGCTAATTTCTCTTATTTAATAGTCACGTTACGATTTTTCAAAAGTAACATTTAAAATGCTTTTCTTATTTAAAATATAATGTTGAGTTTCATACGAAACCATGCCAAAGAACGTACTCTTATCATATTTTTAGTATTTAATTTTGAGCTACACGATTCGATATGACATTTCACAACTAGTTAAATTGTAAATCACCTCAAAACCTTCATTTATTAATTCAATGTTCAAAACGCAACCATGATATCTTTTTCCTAGCTGGTGAAAAAAAAAAATATTCGGGCGTTATTCTTTAAACTATAATTTGAATTCTTAATCCACAACTTCACAACTTGAATACCTTTGTTTTATTCCTCACAGTTTATTGCGTCACACAATATGCAAGTCAAAGTCATGAAGCACTTTGCTTTAACACTCCAAACAACACCTCATCCAAACCAATTATGCATATTCCCAACATATTCCATCTCATTTGCTTCTCCTCCGCGCAATCATATGTCAAACCCAAAATCAACGATAATCCAAATTGTTATCAAATGGTTACTTACACAAATCATTTATTGCGAAAGAGAATCTAATGAAAAGTGTTTTTTTTTTTTTTTTTCTAAATGGTCTGAGTTTTACGTCGATTAAAGATATCACCAATAAACTTTATTTTACAAATTAATTTTTATGAAATTGAGATAGACTTAAAATTTATTTCATTATATGATATTAAAGTCATGAAATAGAGTTTATCATACAAAATTTATTGTTTGTTGGACATATTTTTTCACTCGCTATCATATTACTATTAGTCCACTTATTAATATCTAGTCTTATGCATTAGACATAGGGATGTGAAAACGGACCAGGCCCGTCAAGAAAAGGGCGGGCCAAGTTTTAATTTTTAACCCATCAATCCGTTCTAACCTGGTTTGCCTAGCCTGCTAATTTAGCATGCCAAAACGGGCCAGTCCGCCTTGGCCCGCCAACTCGTTCTTTTATATTTTTTTATGTTTAAAATTAAAAAAAATTTAAAAAATAATATTTTTTATATTATATAAATAAATTTATATATATAAAATAGATTTATAAAATAGATTTAAAAAAAATCAAAAAAATTAAGGGAAAAAATAAGCGGGCCAACTTGTCCTATGACATGATATGTTGCAATATCTAACCCATTTATTGGTGGTGGACCAGTCTGACCCGACCTGCTTTTAGCGGATCATAGGCGGGTCAGACCAAAATGGGCAGAACTGATCCGTTTTGTTATTCCTAATTAGACATATATACGTCAACAAACTTTTGTTGTATAATTGAGTTAAATTTAAAGTTTAATACAAATTGTTGTCAAATGGTTACTTACACAAGTCATTTATTGTAAAAGAGAATGTAATGAAATTCCTTTTCAAACTTTGTTTTTCCTTCAGTATATAGTTTTGTGTCAAAAGCCATCTTCCGTGGACGACCTTTCCCCTTCGTTTCCCTTTCCTCCTGCGTAACGCTGTTGATTATTGTTTTATATTCTTTTTGATCAATTCATTTTCAGTGTCCCTTGCGAGCACCCACACCATGACAAGTGGCGCAATTACTCTAGTTTTAAGCCACTCAACTTCAGTTTCCATGCACAAACCAATTAAACAAATGCGTAAAAAGGTGCTAAAAGGGAAAACAAAAATGGTGAGTGCTCTACAATGCCATCTACAAGGCTAATAAAAAGATAAAAAAATAAAAAACATCAACGATAAGATGATGTAAGAAAAAACTACATGAATAAATTTTGTGTTGTGAACCGTAACACCGTGAAGCAAAAGTAGTGTTCCAATAATGTTGTCCAGGAGAAACAGAGAAGAGATACTGTATAATGCATCCTGGTTCAGATCTTAAAAAAGATACGACTAGATTTTGGGACCTCACCTAAAAATTAAAGTATCCACATGCACCAAATTTTTCGTAAAAAGAAACAAAATAAAAATATTTTGAACATTGTGTGGCTAAGAGCAACAAGCATAATGGCATGGGCATCTTCTCTACTAGCCTCACTTCCCCACTTCTCTTTTACTGTCTTCTCTTCCATTCCCTTTGCCCAAAACAATATTCACCACATTCCTCACCATAGCCACATCTTCTATTTCATCACATTTTTATCACTCAAACACACTTATATTTTTCAAACTAATGATAAATGTCTTTCTTCTATCTTGATATACAGGCTTAAATTACTTTAAATTAGTTGTAACAATTAGAATTATAATTTAGCTTTTATCTAAATAATTAGTTAACTAACAGAAGTGATGATTCACCTAACTGTGCTCCAAATTTAGTGACTCCAATCTGGTTAAAATACAATGAATGTCTTAATCTAGTTCCTAAGCTAATTTAGTTGAAATACAATGGTTTTGTTTTGTCTCTAAGTAATTCCCAACCAACTAGCTTAAATGAGTGCTATTGGATAAGAATCTAACAATGTTTTTTGTTGTTGCATACATGCCATTAATAGCAACGTATTAAACCACCACAAAAAGGAGTAAAATGGGAAAAGTTCTTCAAGCTCGAATATAAAATGGATAACGATTAAAACACCCACAAAACAAAAACTCTTCCTTCCCTCTCTATCACCATTTACGTCACTTCTTGCGACCACTTTCGTTAATTATCCACTTCCATTAATTCCACGTAGAACACAAAATAAACAAGAAAAAGGAAAAAAATGTTTTTGTGCAGGAACAAATAGCAAACACCTACTCCACTATATATATATATACACTCTCAATTGCACACTCAAAACACACACTTTAAAATGGTTTCTTCTTGGGTAAGAGGCAAGTGCATAGGCAAGGGCGCGTTTGGCACCATCAGTGTCGCGCTTCGAAAGCTTGAGGCGCAAACGCAAATTTTCGCGGTGAAGTCTGTGGATATTAAAACAGGTCTCCCGGGTCAGCTGGAAGCGTTGGAGAACGAGATTCGGATCCTCCGACGCATGTCCTCGCCGCACGTGGTGACCTTTCTCGGCGAGGACACCACATGCGAGAAGCGGAACCTTCACATGGAGTACATGCCATGTGGCACTCTCGCTGACCTGGACCCCGACGTGGACGAGTATATAGTGAGACAATACACGTGGTGCTTGGTGAGCGCTCTGAAGCACGTGCACGAAAACGGCGTCGTGCACTGCGACGTGAAGGGGAAGAACGTCCTTGTCGGAGACGGAGCCAACGGTCGCAACTGCAAGCTCGCCGACTTCGGCTCGGCGATGGAGTTCGACGGGGAAGGTCTCCCGGCGGCTTCGCCGCGCGGGAGTCCGCTATGGATGGCGCCGGAAGTGATACGCCGGGAGTGTCAGGGTCTGGCGTCGGACGTTTGGTCGTTAGGTTGCACGGTGATCGAGATGATCACCGGAAGACCGCCATGGGAGGGAAACGCCGTGGACGCGCTGAGTCGGATTGGATTCTCCGGCGAGGTGCCGGGGTTTCCGCGCCGGTTATCGGAGCTCGGCCGGGATTTTCTGGAGAAGTGTTTGAGGAGGGAGCCGTGGCGGCGGTGGAGCTGCGATCAGCTGCTGGAGCATCCGTTTCTGATACCGTGTGGTGTGATTGTGGAATCGTCGCCTCGGTGCGTTCTCGACCGAGTTGACTCGGAGTTCGCTGGGTTCGACGACGAAGAAGAAGAGGAAGAAGAAGAAATGATAACCGAAAGTGAAAATTCGGCGAGGGATAGAATTGGAAGATTGGCTATGAGCGTAGGGGTAAATTGGGAAGCGCAAGGATGGGTGATGGTGAGGGAATTGGCGGTGGTGGCTGAAAGTTCTGAGGACGTTAGAGAAGGGACGATTTTGCAAAATTTTGAGATTACGAGGGCAGAACGGGGAATTCAGGTAGGGACAAATTCGGAATGTGCAGGTTTGAAAAACGAAATGGTAAAATTGGGAATGTGTAGTTTGGGTGGAAGGCGTTGGTTGACACGGTACAACCGGCGGAGTGAGTGTGAGTGTGGGTGGGAAAATGTTGATAAGAGAAAAAGAATGTTATTGAAAATAAATATTTACAAGTTGTACTTTAAATTATTGAAATCACATTGTTTGTTTTTGAAGTATTTAATGATATACTTATGTTTTGGGTGGATTCGTATTGATGGCATTATGACTAAAGTATGTTAAGTTGAGTATTTCTGTAAGGAGAGTATATTTGTAACTGAGCACAACGCGTGCATGACGCAACCAAGCAAAGCAAGGAAACATTGTTGGGATTTAATTGACAGTGAGATGGCATGGTTGGGTTTGGCTGCGTAATGTACCCCACATGTTGGGGCATTCAGGTAAAAGGACGATGAAGTTGTAATGTTGCGTGAGTATGACACTCAAACAATGTAGATAGAGAAAAAGAAAAATCAAAAAATAAATTCCACATTTTTAATAGGACATTCGATGAAGGCTTTTTAGCCATGAATTGGGATCAGAGACACTCTTGCTTCTCCACACGTTATCCACGAAAAGATGAATGACAACACTGTTAACAAAATTTCAAATCATGATTGCCAATTAATTAATTTACTAATGTCCAATGGGATGATGGCCTGGGCCTACCAGGCCTACCAGGCCCAAGGCCCACCTCTCCCTCCATCTTCCGGGAATCAAAAACAGCAAAAACAATTTTAGAAAGGATCCTTCCATTGTTCCATTTCCACTTCCACCTCGTTCGTTGTGGTGTGTTTCCTTCTGTTCCTTCCACACACTCTCCTTATTCTTCTCTATCCCTTCCCCACCTCTCTCTCTCTCTCTCTTCACTGCTTCAGATCTCGCAGCGCACCACTAACACACCATCTCTCACTTTCGAATTCCCTTGGATCCACGCCCGCCATGGCCGCGAACGCCCCCATCGCCATGCGCGAAGCCTTAACGGTCAGCATTGCCCCATTGTCCCGTCGTTTTCCCCGCAATGCCTCGTCGCATTCTCCATTTTCTCGTCGTTTTCTGACTCTCCGATACGTTCGTCGTTTTTGCAGTTGGGAAGCGTGGGCATCAACCCGCAGTTTATCACCTTCACGCACGTCACCATGGAATCGGACAAGTACATTTGCATCAGGGAAACCGCGCCGCAGAACAGCGTCGTCATGATCGACATGGCCATGCCCATGCAACCACTCCGACGCCCTATCACCGCTGATTCCGCTCTCATGAACCCTAACGCCAGAATTCTCGCGCTTAAAGGTAATCATTCGCTGTTCCGATTGCTTTACGTGACTCTGCCATGATTCCGATTCGATCAACGAAGGTGACGGCTGTTCTCCGTGCAGCTCAAGTTCCTGGCACTAGTCAGGATCATTTGCAGGTGTTTAACATTGAAACGAAAGCGAAGATGAAATCGTATCAAATGGGCCAACAGGTGAGGATTTGTAATATTTGTTAATGATTTTTATTCTCGCACAATCTGTCTGTTGTTATCAGTTTATTTGTTAATTAATCGTGTTGTTCTTTATTTTCCTCCATTTCCTTTAGGTTGTGTTTTGGAAGTGGATAACTCCGAAGACATTAGGCGTAGTGACTCAGTCATCTGTGTATCACTGGTCAATTGAAGGTAATGTAATGTTGTACTATTTTACTGATTGTGTATAAGTTTGACTGCTGGTTATCTTATGCTCTCTTCTTGTTCTATTGATGGACCTTTTTTTCAGTTGTGAGTTTAATGTTTTTATGGTTTCTCTTATCTAGCTGAGGGTGAGCCAGTGAAGGTGTTTGACCGGACAGCTAATTTGGGGAATAACCAGATCATCAACTACCGTTGTGATCCTACTGAAAAGTGGTTGGTTTTGATTGGAATTGCCCCTGGTTCTTCTGAGGTATGCGTTTTTTTCCTGTCGCAACGTCTAGACCTTGTCCTTAGCCATTCCCTTTGTCTTATTCTTGTATTTGTGTGTCAGCTTACTGTCACTAATAAGTTGCAAAATTTGTCAATTTAATTTCATGGGCTGGTTTTGAGTATGTGAGGAAGATATTACAATAGTTTCTAACATAGTCAATGAGGTGCTATTATACAGTTTCGTAAAATTTGATATTTTGATTTTGATTATAATGGATGAGTTAAAAACCCGTTAATGCATTTTGGATTGTTTGAAAATGTATGTAAATCGCAAAATCAAATGCATTCATGCCCCATTTAATAAATAATCCAATCTATATATTTAATTTTTTTAGAAATATATTATATTTAAAAATTCATCTACACCTCTTTCACCCATCAAAGAAAGTTGGTGTCTAAAAACTTGTCTTTTGTGTGGAATTCTGTTTTTTGCCACTTAATTTTCCTGTTAGGTTAAAGTTTAGGTTGCTTAGTTTACTTCTCTTTTTCTGTTTGGGAGAAATGCTACATTTTAAGTGAAGGTTTGTCATTGTTTATTTAGAATCGTATATGTGGATACTGCAATGGCTCTAGTACTGTAGTATACTGTAGATTGCGCCCTTGTGCTCATACTTGGTATGAATTAGTTTAGATTGAGAGTTTTGTTCAAATATGTTAGCAAAATTCTTGCAAATATATATATATATATATATATATATATATATATATATATATATATATATATGTGTGTGTGTGTGTGTGTGTGTGTGTGTGTGTATTTGTAAATGTAGACAAAAGATACCTTTTGATCAACAGCTGAATAAACACGTTTTGGCTGTTGTTTTTTATTATGAGTTGTATTTGTATACATCAATGGCTATAGTGCTGTAACATACTGTAAATTCTGGCCTTGTTCCAATCCTCATTATGAGCTATTTTTGGTAGACTTGAGGAATTTGTTTGAATATGTTAGGAAAATTCTCATATATATATATATATATATATATATTGTTTACATACTGAGGGGGTCATTTTAATGAGTGTCCAAATTAAAAGTTTTTTACAGTATCGCTGCATAATCTGCTCGTGTAACTATTTATAAAAATTACATGACTTTTGGGTATCTTGACGGTTCATGATAAAATTTAATGATTTGATTTGTCTCATAAAGTCCTTTTTAACAAGATACATGGACCCACACACTGCATTTTTTGTGTGGGTGATATGAATACATACTAATCCTTAGATCTTACATGAATGTTGGGATTAAAACAATTATATGACGCGGCGAGTTTGTTTAATAAGTCATGACTTTTGACCATTCATGTATGGTTCCTTGTGGCCCAGATTTACTCCTCTTTGGACATAAAAATGTCTCTCTCTAAGTACGTCCGTTATGTATTTGTTTGTGTGTTCGCGGTAGTTTGGAATGGATTGAGAGAAGTAATAGTATCATAGGGTGAGATACGAGGAAGAAATCTAGACGAGACAATCATCCATGAACATGGTTAAGATTAAATCGTGAAGTCGTGTGACTTCTTTAAGTAGTCCTGTAACCTTTTTAAATAGTTACAGGATCATTATTTATGTTTAGGAAAGATAACTAGTTGGAAATTCAGCTGATTTGGAAAAAAAAAAAATTTCAATTTCAGTTGGATGTTAGGGATAATGGTTGAAATTTGTTAAACATTTGTTTTTTCTGAAAAAAATCAGCTTTTTTCGTTGTAAGCTTCGTACATATTTTTGTGCACAAGTGGATTTTTGTTGCTTCTAAACGATTTTAATTATTTTAATACCATTTTTCAACAAATTTACCCAAACAAAAACTTATTGTGATTATAACAGTAATATATTATACATATAATTGATCATTGAAATAATTCTATTATCACAACTATCCCAAACACATCATAAATAACTTTTAATCTTAACCATCTATTTGTGATGCGAATTTATTTCTCTTGTATTATTGTGAGAAATAAGGACAATAAATCTGGGTCTATATGTATATATATGATTTATAATTACACACTGAAGCTGTCAAGAGACTCAGCATGTTAATACTTCCTATTGTAAATAGTTAATGGTTTAGTCATTTAGTTTTACCTCCATTGTCCTTTTTTCTGGTCAGTATTAGTTGTTATATTAAGGTAAATAAATGTCAAAGTTTTCTTGATGAAATAAACAAGTCCTTGATTTTAATTACTCAATTGATGGCTCAAATTTATATTTTTCTGAATATTTTTCATTTCTTTGTATTATTTTTACTTCTATTTGGTATGTACATTACAAACACTTTAGAAGGTTTTCCTTGCTGTGTGTTGTAAATACGATGGTTTATAAGTTAGGTTTAGGTTACTCATGTTTTTCAATATTTTTTGTCAAATGTTATTCTCCTTCAACTTTTTGTCATGCCTTATTAGTGGCAATACGTTTTACACAAATTAATTTGTTTTGAACTTATATTGTGTAATAAACATTTTTTTTTTGTTTTTTTATTTGAGACGGGGATGTTAAACTTACTGAATTACCATCTCTTCATATTTTTGATTGCTAATGATAAAACCTTCTGAAATTATTTGTCGGAGTGATAGTATTTTGTTTTGTTGGTTACAGAGGCCACAACTTGTAAAAGGAAATATGCAACTTTTCTCTGTGGACCAACAGCGGAGCCAGGCTCTTGAAGCACATGCTGCCGCATTTGCCACATTTAGAGTAATTCTGTCTTCTTTGTGATCGATTAATATGTATTTCAGGCGTGTGGCTTGCAGGTTGAATACTGTTTGATATTTTTACTTTGTTACACGTAGGTTGCTGGCAATGATAAGGATTCAACTCTTATTTGTTTTGCATCCAAGAGCATCAATGCTGGACAGGTTATATCAAAGATGCATGTCATTGAACTTGGCGCCCAGCCAGGTATATGCATGTCTAGATTTTTCCTTTATCAGCCAATAGATACATCCCCACTCATTAGTATAAACAGTTTTTTTTTTTTCTTAAATCATAAAGAAAAATAAATTTTCAATATCAATTCAACTTGTTAATGAAAGAGGGGATTATAGGATATAAAGTGATTAATAAGTTAAATAGGAGATAAGCAACACGAGATGTAATTATGGATCTTCAATAGACTGTCTGCTATTTGTATTATATGTTCTTGCCGCATTCTGATGCCTTTTTTGCTACCTTCTGGTGTGTTGTGTTATTGGTTATCAGGCAAGCCATCTTTTTCAAAGAAACAAGCCGATCTCTTCTTTCCTCCAGACTTTGCTGATGATTTTCCCGTATCAATGCAGGTATAAGTGTAGACTTTATGATTCTCTGTTTCCCAATAAACATTATGTTGAATACCTGACTTGTTTCACTGTGCAGATTTCAAATAAGTATGGTTTGATATATGTTATCACAAAACTCGGTCTTTTATTTGTCTATGATCTAGAGACTGCTACTGCAGTTTATAGAAATCGAATCAGCCCCGATCCAATATTTTTGACAGCAGAGGCCTCAACATCAGGGGGCTTTTATGCTATAAATAGACGTGGCCAGGTGTTGCTTGCTACTGTGAATGAAGCAACCATAGTACCTTTTGTTAGTGGCCAGGTATTTAGTGCTCGTTCTTTTTCTATGCGAACACCTCTTTTGCTATCTACTTCTAATTTTTGCTTGGATTTTTGGCAGTTAAATAATTTGGAACTTGCTGTTAGTCTTGCTAAAAGGGGAAACCTCCCTGGTGCAGAAGAATTGGTAACTTGAGCTGCATATGATGATGTTATACTTTTATCTGTAGTTTTAAAGTTCATGAACTCCACGTATTTACTTTTAAATTTGCTGAAATTTTTTACCTGATGGATACTTAACTAGAAGATTTATCCTTGTATACCTTTTGTCTCAATAGATTGTAGTTGTCATAAAAGCATTTCAGATGTGTCATCTAGAGTAGAGCAGTTATCAACAAGACAATTAGCATAAAAGCGTGAGAAAATGATTTTCTTTTGTAGCATTTGCTTGTATGTATGTTTTTTGTTTTTGACAGAATACCAGAATGAACAGGTAACAGTTTGTAAGCTGTAATTACTTGAGGCCCAAGGGAATCTTCATTAAAAGTATGTGCTGAGAAGAATAATGTTGAAGTGAAATATGAACATGGCAACTGTAACTTCTGATTCAAAGATTAGTAACTGGAGTTATTAGGGCTTAAATTTTTCCCCAACCATAATTTTTTTCTTCGTAGTTGGTTTGATAGGAGGGAGGGGAGAATGGTTTTCTTTTCAATTTTAAAGTTCATTTATTTTTACCTAGTTATTGTTATGCTTGTGTTTTCTCTCAGGTTGTTAAGCGTTTTCAAGAATTATTTGCTCAAACCAAGTATAAGGAAGCTGCAGAGCTTGCTGCACAGTCACCACAAGGAGTACTTCGAACGCCTGATACTGTTGCTAAATTTCAGGTCTTTTATACATCAAAATGCTGCTCCTTTAATATTTCTTGGTTTTGTTACCAAATTTAGGGTATGCATAATCACATTAATATATCAATATGCTCTTTATCCTGTGTTCTTGAGTTGCCTATGTTAATTTGCTTTCAGAGTGTACCTGTGCAAGCTGGGCAAACGCCACCACTGTTGCAATACTTTGGAACTCTGTTAACCATGGGAAAACTCAATGCTTTTGAGTCACTGGAACTGTCACGACTTGTTGTAAATCAGAACAAAAAGAATCTTTTGGAAAATTGGCTGGCAGAGGATAAACTTGAATGCAGTGAGGAGCTTGGTGACCTTGTGAAGGTCCTGACAGAAATTTAATGTGTTATTTGTTTTTCATTTGGACATTTATGAATATTATTTTATTGATGGTTTGGGGAAGGAAAATCCAAATTGTCCATTCCTTTTAAAGAAACACATGATCTGTTCCCTGACTTGTGTTTTGCACTTGTTTCCTTTGTTTTTCCTAATTTTTACGAGGCTTGCATATATGCAGACGGTGGATAACGACCTCGCTTTGAAAATTTATATCAAAGCTAGAGCAACACCAAAAGTTGTTGCAGCTTTTGCAGAGAGGAGAGAATTTGACAAGATTCTGATATATTCAAAGCAGGTAAATTTTTTTATTAGTTTAGTAGGATCAGAAAATTATTGGTGTTGATATTCAATGTTATTATGTCATTTGTTAGTTTTCTTACTACTACCTTTATAATGCCATTCTTCGCTGTTCTTTAATGAAGGTTGGATATACACCTGATTATATGTTCCTTCTTCAAACAATTTTACGAACAGACCCCCAGGTGAGAAGGTTTTGTCTGAACAATCATCTGATTTAATTTTATCTCTGACTTGCTTGACATTCATCATGTACTTGTTTATGTTTTGGAAGTCTGAGCATAGCTTGCTTAAAGTAGCATCACCTAATGAATGGCAGTTAATGTATCCAAATGGGAATGGTTTCCTCATGCTTATGTTGCTTTCATTTTAAGAATATTTTCACATTGCTCATCCACACTCTAATCTAAGTTGTTTATTTTTTGAGCATCCATATTTTTTCTGGTTTATGTATATAAAATAATTCAAAACTTCTTTGATTGCAGGGAGCTGTAAATTTTGCTCTGATGATGTCTCAAATGGAAGGAGGATGCCCCATAGACTACAACACAATTACGGATCTATTTCTTCAGGTTTACTTGCAGTTTACCCTTTGGATCTTCATGATACCGTGTTCTTTGCGTTCTCTTATTATTTATTATTCAGTTGTAATTTTAGAAGACAGTATAATGTACAATTTTGTTTTCCTTTTATATCACTGCGTTCATTATGTACCTTTTTTGAAAATTTAAAATGAAAAATAATAATAATTTTGTCAAAATAAATCTTTCTTTAATTTTTGGTTTTAATAAGGCTTTTTGATAACTTTCTTGCTTAGGCTAATATAGTTTCCTCCACTTTCAACTAAAAATTATTTGTTTAAACTTTAATGTAGGAACTGATTGCATACTTTTTTTTTGGTTATTTGTGAATTGGAAATCTTATTTATATATATTTCTTCTGCTACTTTTTAGAGGAATTTGATCCGTGAGGCAACGGCCTTTTTGTTGGATGTGCTGAAGCCAAACCTTCCTGAACATGGATTTCTTCAAACAAAGGTTCTTTTATTATATGTGTCATTATCACTGCCCCTGAACTGGATGGTGATATATATGGTTTTTTTTTAAGAAAGTGAAATCATATTTTTCTATGTATTATACTTAGGTTTTGGAAATTAATCTGGTAACCTTTCCAAATGTTGCTGATGCTATATTGGCCAATGGCATGTTCAGTCATTATGATCGCCCACGCATTGGACAATTATGTGAAAAGGCAGGCCTTTTCATTCGGGCTCTTCAGGTTCGCTTCTTCTTAAGTTCTGATGGCAGTATAATGTTCTATCATTAGCATATCCTGAACCTTGTCTGTGTATTATGCAGCATTATTCTGAGTTGCCAGACATCAAACGTGTCATTGTGAATACACATGCCATTGAGCCGCAGGTTTTGATTGCAATTGCTCATATAACCCAGTCTATCATAAAATTGTTTGATATTCTTATTTCTTACCATATAATATGATGTATTTCAGGCTTTAGTTGAGTTTTTTGGTACCCTTTCTCGAGAATGGGCACTAGAGTGTATGAAAGATCTTTTACTTGTGAATCTCAGAGGCAATCTTCAAATAATTGTTCAGGTACTATCTCTGGACAATGTTGCCGCAAGACTTCTGTTCTATTTTTTTTGTTTGAATTCCATAATTCATTTCTCAGAGTATCTTACTTAGTACATGATTTGCAGACTGCTAAGGAATATTCTGAGCAGCTGGGTGTTGATGCATGTATTAAACTATTTGAGCAGTTCAAATCCTATGAGGGACTATACTTTTTCTTGGGTGCATACTTGAGCTCTAGGTATTTCTTTCTTATTGGGATGGAACATGACTTCATTTCACTATTCTCGCCAGTTTCACAGTTCTAGTTTGTTTTTTTTTTTCAATTATTGTAACTTTCTTTTGTTGTCTTGTAAAGTGAGGATCCTGATATTCACTTCAAGTATATCGAGGCCGCTGCTAAAACTGGACAAATTAAGGAGGTTGAGCGTGTAACTAGGGAATCAAACTTTTATGATGCTGAGAAGACAAAGAATTTTCTTATGGAGGCCAAGCTTCCGGATGCACGACCATTGATTAATGTCTGTGATCGTTTTGGATTTGTTCCGGATCTCACCCATTATCTGTATACTAACAACATGCTTCGATATATCGAAGGTTATGTTCAAAAGGTATATTTGTTTACAGGTTTTATATTTGAATTTGGTAATCCTTGTATCATATGTGTCCTTCAAATCTTTCTTTGAAAATTTTTGAACGGTGACCTAAACTTTGTACTTCTTGCTCTTAGGTCAATCCTGGAAATGCTCCTCTAGTTGTTGGACAGTTGTTAGATGATGAATGCCCTGAAGATTTTATTAAAGGTCTTATACTTTCCGTTCGTTCTCTTCTGCCAGTTGAGCCTTTAGTTGAGGAATGTGAGAAGAGGTGGGCTAGCTTCTTTCTACCTTTCATCTCCAATATCAATGTCATGTTGATTTCTAATTTAGATTCCTATGAATAGGAATCGTCTCCGCTTGCTTACTCAATTCTTGGAGCATCTTGTAAGCGAAGGAAGCCAGGATGTGCATGTACATAATGCTCTGGGTAAAATAATTATTGACAGCAACAACAATCCCGAGCATTTTCTCACAACCAATCCATACTATGATTCTCGTGTTGTTGGTAAATATTGTGAAAAGCGGGATCCTACCCTTGCTGTTGTTGCTTACAGGAGAGGGCAATGTGATGACGAGCTGGTTAATGTTACTAATAAAAACTCCTTGTTCAAACTCCAAGCAAGGTGCGAACTTTGACCTGTATCAGGAAAAGTTTTCATTGTATTTCATAATACTAGTCTCTGACACACGTTATTTTCCGATGTTTGTGTCAGATATGTTGTGGAAAGGATGGACTCTGACCTCTGGGAGAAAGTTCTTGATCCTGAGAATGAGTTTAGAAGGCAGTTGATTGATCAAGTGGTGTCCACTGCTTTGCCTGAAAGCAAGAGTCCAGAGCAAGTTTCAGCCGCGGTGAAAGCTTTTATGACTGCTGATCTTCCACATGAGTTGATCGAGCTTCTTGAAAAGATTGTGCTACAAAATTCTGCTTTTAGTGGAAATTTTAATCTGCAAAATTTGTTGATTCTTACTGCAATCAAGGCAGATCCTTCAAGAGTTATGGATTACATTAATAGGTTGGACAACTTTGATGGACCTGCAGTAGGGGAGGTAGCTGTGGAAGCACAACTATATGAGGAGGCATTTGCTATTTTCAAGAAATTTAATTTGAATGTTCAGGCTGTTAATGTCCTGCTGGATAACCTCCAGACTATTGATCGTGCTGTGGAGTTTGCTTTCCGGGTTGAAGAAGATGCTGTTTGGAGCCAGGTTGCTAAAGCACAACTTAGGGAAGGCTTAGTGAGTGATGCAATTGAGTCATTCATTCGTGCAGATGATTCAACTCATTTCTTAGAGGTTATTAAGGCTGCTGAAGATGCAGATGTATACCATGACATGGTGAAGTATCTTCTCATGGTTAGGCAGAAGACTAAAGAGCCCAAGGTGGACAGCGAGCTCATTTATGCTTATGCTAAGATTGACCGTCTTGGAGAAATTGAAGAGTTTATACTGATGCCAAATGTTGCCAATTTACCAAATGTTGGGGACCGCTTGTATGATGAGACATTGTATGAGGCTGCAAAAATTATATTTGCTTTTATTTCTAACTGGGCTAAGTTGGCAGTCACATTGGTGAAGCTTAAACAGTTTCAAGGAGCTGTTGATGCAGCCAGGAAAGCAAACAGTTCAAAAACATGGAAGGAAGTCTGTTTTGCCTGTGTTGATGCTGAGGAATTCCGCTTAGCTCAGATTTGTGGTCTCAATGTCATCATTCAGGTGACATAATTTTCTAGTTTATATTTTAACGTTTGGAAAGAAAAACAATTTATTTCTTTTGTCTAACCTTTTTGCTGCTGTCTGGCTACTTACTATCTGCTATATATGAAGGTGGATGATTTGGAGGAGGTTAGCGAGTTTTATCAGAACAGAGGATGCTTCAATGAACTCATATCTCTAATGGAAAGTGGGTTAGGATTGGAACGTGCACATATGGGTATCTTTACTGAGTTGGGAGTTCTATATGCAAGATATCGACCCGAGAAGCTAATGGAACACATTAAGTTGTTCTCAACTCGGCTTAACATTCCAAAGCTTATTCGGGCATGTGATGAACAGCAGCATTGGAAAGAACTCACTTACCTATTCATTCAATATGATGAGTTTGATAATGCTGCAACCACTGTCATGAATCACTCTCCAGAAGCATGGGACCACATGCAATTCAAAGATGTTATAGTTAAAGTTGCAAGTGTAGAGCTCTACTATAAGGCTGTTCACTTCTACTTACAAGAGCATCCAGATGTAATAAATGATATGTTGAATGTGATTGCTCTTCGTGTGGACCACACTCGTGTAGTAGATATAATTCGGAAGGTCTGCAATTTTTCTATTTACAGTTTCAATCTTATTTGGTGAGTTAAGTTACTGGTTTCAAATGTCATTCTGTAACAATATTGCTTGTTGCTTTGTTTTTTTATTTTTAGGCTGGCCACCTTAGATTAGTTAAGCCGTACATGGTTGCAGTTCAAAGCAACAACGTATCTGCTGTCAATGAAGCTCTGAATGAAATTTATGCCGAGGAAGAGGACTATGACAGACTTCGAGAATCAATAGATCTGCATGACAACTTTGATCAGATAGGTCTTGCACAGAAGGTGAATCTCCTTATTTTTTGTCTTATTTTGACGACAATTAGCAAAATATGGGATTATAATGTTACTGGTAAATTTATAATTTTCGAGTTATTATTGATCGAGATCAACGATGAGCATATGCAGATTGAGAAGCATGAACTTCTTGAGATGAGGCGTGTTGCTGCATACATTTACAAGAAAGCAGGAAGATGGAAGCAATCCATTGCTTTGTCAAAGAAAGACAATCTTTACAAGGACTGCATGGAAACATGCTCTCAATCTGGTGATCGGGAACTCTCAGAAGATTTGCTTATCTACTTTATTGAGAAGGTGTTTATTTCTTGCCCTTTTCCTTATTCAACTCTGGTGATATAAGCCCCATTTGGTGGCATAGTTCGGTTTGACCCCTGTTTCAGTTAGAAATTATTTTGCTGCTCCCTTTTTCATTTCCTGCACCAGTTCTTTTCTCTTAATTAACAAAGGGAATATATTGATTTTCAGGGAAAGAAAGAGTGTTTTGCATCATGCCTCTTTGTCTGTTATGATATTCTCCGGCCAGATGTTGCTCTTGAGCTAGCTTGGATGAACAACATGATTGATTTTGCTTTCCCATATCTCTTACAGGTATGCTTTTGCCTGTGGCTCTGGTATAATGATTTTCATCAACAGACGAAGTTAACCATTTTTATTTTATTTTATATTTTTGGTTGAAGTTTATTAGAGAGTATACAAGCAAGGTGGATGAGCTTATCAGGGACAAAATTGAAGCTCAAAATGAGGAGAAAGCTAAGGAAAAGGAGGAGAAGGACGTGATTGCTCAACAGGTAAGCCTTTTTCGAATCTCCTTTTACAGACACAACCATATTGTTTGTTTGATTACTAACCCAACAGTTTTTTTTGTCAATGATCTCCAGAATATGTATGCCCAGTTGCTACCACTTGCTTTGCCGGCACCACCGATGCCAGGAATGAGTGGAGCCTATGCCCCTTCCCCTCCTCCAATGCCTGGAATGGGTGGAGGCTATACTCCTACGCCTCCTCCACCACCCATGGGTGGAATGGGGATGCCACCAATGCCTCCTTTTGGCATGCCTCCAATGGGGGGCGGCTACTAATGGTGAAGCTAGATAGTTTAGAATATCTCATTTTTGCATTCAAGGTAACTACTTTCTTAGGGTTAAACAATTTCACGTGGTGGCACCAAGCATCATCAACCTTCTGTCCAATCATTGCGGCTTTCTTCAATCAAACTTTTCTGAGCTACTACTTATTTCTTTCGGCATTGGCTTGGTTGCGACCTGTATAGTTTATTTTCTTTAATTATTATTTGTTTTCATAGTTGTCAAGTCATAAATGTTTATTCATTAGGACTTAAAGTTCCTCATCTTAGTATATAGACTTTCATATAACATTTAAAATTATCTCTTACTGTATGTTGCTTTAATTCTTTCAGATATATAAATTAGCCCATAATTTTTTTATTATCCATTCAATAAATGTTGAATGTTCCAAACTAATCCATTTCAGTTTCGGCTCCTTTTTGGATAGCCATGCTATTGATTAGTTGCAGCACATAAATTCTGAAGTTTCTCATAATACGAAGTGTTGGTTCGTTATTTCCACTTTTGTTTGTGTTTGTGTTTGTGTCTGGATGAAGAAAAAAAAAGAAAGAGGAAAGGAAAATAGTAGATAAATATAAAAGAAAGAGAACAAAAGAAATAAACAAAGTTTATATTGAAACTTTGTTGCAATCAGCTGAGTGAGTATCGAATGCATTAAGATAAACAATTTGTATATAGTATGACGTCACTTTTCACCAGAAAATGTAGATAACCAACTAATGACAAAAGATATACTGAGTACAAAAACCGTTGACGTAATTGCTCAATTGATTACAAGACAAACAGTCGTTAATGAGCAACAATACATTATAATAAACTTCTACTTTTTATTTCTTTTAAAAATTTGAATAAGTGCGCTATTAGTACTTTTTTATTCAATCTTCTTGCCCAATATTTAAATTAAAAGTTTTATCATTGATAAATACACAACCAATTTCTGCATAATAATAAAACTCCTAAACTAAAAAAATACATTTAATTCTTAATTTAGTTTTTATAAATGTATTTATTCTTCATATTTTTTTAAGTTATATTATCTTAATTGCATACACGTCTCAATTTAAACTAAATTAGATAATGAAATTTTTAAGATAGATTAATAGTGTTGGAATATTCTTACCTTAATAACCAACTTTTAAGATTGAGTTAGACGTTAACCTGTTCGTTCTAAAGTTAACTTAGACTTTAAAATGATTTCGAAATTATCGAAAAATTATACAATTATGTATATAGATTATGTTGAAAAAGTTAAGTTTAATTGCATAAAACTAAGACTTCATCCCACGAAAAAACAATAAAAAGTGTTGTTTTGAATTTAGTCGCATTTTATACCTCTTTAATACTCAATAAAATGTAAAAAAGAAAAAGAAATACATTGTCAAATAAGTGAGTATGACTTTTAATGCTGTTCAACTGTCTTTAGGCGCTCAAAAGGTAATTCAAACACATACCATATCACCATGTTAAACCACTCATTTAATACCGAACTTGATATATTTATTCGTTGATACGAGAGAATTTCTTGAAGAATCATATTAATGAGATAAAATTAAACTATAATAAATATTTACATAATCAAATTAGACCATACAGGCATTTCAAGAATTGAAAATGGAAATGCTGGTATCAAGCATTAGGAAAATGATCATTACGCAAAATTAATCAAAAGTTAAAATGGTCACACATGTATATCCTGAATTGTCTTCCCATGAATGGGAGATTCTCACAATTATAAACATTTCCCGGGCTCCTGTTAATGTAGGAAATCTTTCATGGGATCATCATGATGTACTCTCTTCATCCTGTATGCCTCCATGTCCTCCTCAGTGACCTCGTCGTTCCATCTGACATTATATTTGCGTTTCCTCTCATCTTTCTCTTCCCTCTTCCTTATATCTTCCTGCAAAAGAACGTTTGTATACATGTCAGGATAACTGCATCTCAAAAGATTGAAGGCTCCAGCAAAATACATTTTACACTACAAATGGACATCCTAAAGTCATGTTTGTCACAAGAAATTATGTATAAAATTTAGCTTAAATCAAATGTGTCGTGTCCTTGGTAATTAAGGTCAACTTATGGGAAAAAATATATAATTGATTTCAAAAAATATATAATTGATTACAGTGGATACAATTAAGACGCAGAAAGACACTAACAAAGACCGAGTGAGTAGCCACACAGGATGGGACGAGAATTACCTTCTTGAGTGCATCAGCAAGCAATTTCTCATCTAGAACTAAACCATCTGGGACATCAGTACCCCACGTAGCAAGCTTTTTCTCCTCCACAGGTGCAGGATCGTCTACAGGTTCATTAAAATGATAGTGATTAATAAAGACATGCTAAATACAATTAAACAAAATTGACAAACAAACAAGAAGTAAAAACAGAATAGGAAAGTGACAAGATAGAGGTAGAGAAATAGCATAGATGTGATGTTTGTTAGCAAACGAACCTGTAGCCGCCTCCTTACGGGCAATATTTGCTTTCATAAGATCACTTGCCGCTTCAGCAGCCTCAATACCGGCAGCACCCGTGCAATAGCTATTTCGGATTGTCTGCTTGCAGCACTTATAGCCCCACTGGTGATCCTTCCACCATGAGCCCCACACTGTTGTGTGGTTGTTAATGTAAATATCTTCTTCATACTTGCTCCTGGGGACTGCTGCTTCCTGATCAGGTAAATAACAATTAAATATAGTCCCAAGTAACCATAAAGCAGAATCATTAAAGTCAAAACTAAAAGTCAAGGTAAAACCCAAAACGTTAACAGATCATGAAAAAGTCCGACTACCAAGAATATTTAAAATTTATAAGCAAATTATAATGGTGTTCTATACAGATTTAGGATACAACTCTCACCTGGCCTTTAATTATTCTACCAGCACGATCATACTCAACTTGCATTTCAGTTTGGCCTAGCAGAAGTGCTCTTGGAGGCTTGTTCTCATCAGATGCATTGCCATACTTCTCAATAATTGTTTTCTTTGTTTGATGCTTCAGTTCCTCACTCCGGATAAGGAAACTCTTATGGACTAATTCAGCTTGTGATGGGGCCGCTTGCATGTGAACATCTTGTCCCTTTTCAAATGCTTCCCAAGCATGGATGTTCAACTCCTTAAATTCCAAAGCTTGCCCACTATTTCTATATTGGTTATCACCCTACAGTAAAAAAACACAGGTTCAGTCTAAATACATGATTAGATATAACAGTAAAAACAAAGTTAAAGTGTTCCAAATTTTCATTCTAGAGACAAGTTACCCCATAAAACTTTTCATTTGGATCTGCATCTGGGAGTGGATCCTCTCGCATGGATCTGGTCTTAGGATCATAATGTGCTGAATTGACATCAAGATTAAGAAGATATTTTGCAGTATCCTCTCTAATACGTAAATTCCTGTTGAAAAAATATTTTAGCTCCAGTTCATTTAAAATAAATAATTAAATAGATAACCTTAAGTATAAGACCAATTAAAATTAAATTGGCCAGAAGTATTAAAATGATGGTAACACAAAAATTACCTCACAGTTCCTGTGCTCCCACCACCTGTTGTACGCACACGCTTCTCAACCTTTGCAAAGTCCATTTGCTTGCTCTCATCAACCTTTGCTTCATCTATCCTTAGATCATCTTCATCTTCATCCTCATCACTTGCAGCATCCTCACCGTTTTGGTTGCTCTTCTCCAATTTCTTAAGCTGTTGTTCTTTCAGGTACTTCTTTCGTGCTTCATCTCTAGCTTCATACCTCTCAATGACTCGAGCATAAGTAGATGCGTCATAACCATTCCATCTGTCCCGTTTTCCATCATAGTCAAGCTCAAAAGTTTCTATCTTTTCATCAGGGGCAATGTGAGTGTTTGTCCATTTTGCTCCCACTTTTCGTGGTCTTTCCATACATGACTTCACATCATGCGTCATAGCTCCACAACTGTATCAAAAAGATTGGAGTGGTCCATAAATAAATTCAGAGACAAGCCTGGCTGTCAAATAGTTTACGGGATTTGAAAGATAATATTTAATAAACATGTCTTAATAGCCAAACATATCAAATAACATATTCACTTACTCACAAGTAATGGAGTATAAGGTAAAAACATAAATAACTAAGTCATCTGTTACGCTATATATATACAGTCCCACTCACAGCCTTTATCGTGTACTTTAATAGCAATACAAAAACTAATTCAAATATTCAGACTTCAAAAACCTAAAATATACATTGACTAGCAGCACCAAGTACCCAGTCAAAAGTTGCACTTGGAAACATCTTAAGTTCAAGACTAGAATCAACTGCTCATGCGAGTGTTTACCTAAACACATTACTTTGAGAGAGAATTTACAAGCAAGTAAACACCATACTTATCTATTGTCTTATAACCAATAACTAGTAAAAGTTGAATCAAGAGTTTACAAGTTGTTTGTCAGACAAGGAATATACATTAAACACAAACAAATGCTAAGATATTTGACAAATAAAGATCACTTACTTTTCGCATGCGCCTTTCCTATACTTGTCTGCCTGATGGATTTTAGCACCTCTATCGTACCATGATTTGGTGTAATTGGGATCAGATTTCCATTTTCTTTGATGTTTCAAACTCTACAAGCATAACAATGGGACGACAATGTTAATTTTTATACATCAAACACCCCAAATTCCTACCGATCTTAATAATTCTAAAAAAGTAGAAACACTTACAGGTCTCTCAGCATTAAGATACCAGGGCGCAGATGACATATACTGGGGGATATGAGGGTTGATTTCCTTTCCATCCTCATCGAGTTCAGCAGGCGCAAGCCCCGCTTTTCGTGCCTCCTCCAACTCAATCTGTTTGCGATGGTCCTCCCTGGACTTAAATGCCACTGAAATTCATGCCAAACTAGTTTAAAAAACATTGAGGTATATAAGGTAAAATGAGACATGCATGGTCATGATTACAATTCGATTACTATTCAAGGGGGAAAATGGTGCAAACAGTCTCAAACCAATTAACCTAAGCTATGAAGCCACCGTACTTCAATTTTTTTACACGCATACTTGCCAACAATACTAAACTAGTCTGAAAAAGAAAAAAAAAAAAAAAACACTCACGCTCTCTAAACCTTGCCAAAATTTCATCTAGTTTCTATCATCTATTAATTCAAAACATGATGAGCGGCTATTAATAGATTTAAATTGTGATATGATTGGGGCATTGGGACATGCATGAACGAAACAACAGCCAATCCCGAGAGAATGAAAGTTACACAAAACAGAATAAATAAAAGATTGAAGCCGCCCATAAGAATGAGCAGGTTTAGGGAAAAAGGAAAAGAAAAGAGAACGATCTAAGGGGGACTGGTATCAGAAACCCTAGAAAATGAAAATCTGGGAATTGGGAGGGAGAAAAGAGTACCTGAAGCTGTAGCCATGGTGTGAAGTACGCACGAAGTAGAAGATCCAGGTGCAAATCGCAATGATTTTGATTTTGCTACTTAAACTTGGGATCCTTCTATCTCTTATGTAGTTTATTTTGTTCGGAATATGTGATTTCTATCTTCTATATCTTTTATTTTTTTTTGGAGAATATGTGATCTTCTATCTTCTGTTTTTTTTT
>Ga0214543_1005473_pt1 | contig 23340 bp, 8 predicted proteins | sample CNSS2metaG_FD_160094 | JGI IMG/M metagenome (GOLD analysis project Ga0214543, IMG submission 160094) | Root nodule microbial communities from cowpea collected in UCLA plant growth center, Los Angeles, California, USA - CNSS2 | ecosystem: Host-associated > Plants > Roots > Nodule | place: USA... | reverse complement strand
TATATATATATATATATATATAAAGTTTATAAAACTTATTTGTTTTTATGTATTTAAATAAAATATAATTAATTATTCTTAAAACATGTTAAATTGATAAATATTTTTAAAATTTAAATTAGTATGATAATAAAAAATATATTACAATTTTAAAAAAACCCGTGCACGGTTCAAACACCAATTATCTATATTATTAGATGAATTTCTATTTTTCTTTATCCAATCCAGGATGATTGAATAATGCATTTGGAAAAGCAAGAGAAATACCATATTAATAGGAAACTAAAGATATACAAGCTAAAATATTGGAAAAAATATATATACGAAAATATTTCATTTATCTATGGTAATAATCAATTAAAAGTTTATAAGAGCATCAGCAACAGTGATTTTAAATTTTCATATATCTTTAGAAAAATTAATTAAATTTACTAGTTTAAATGGTTGAACGTGAAATTAGTAAGGCGAACAATTTAAATAACTCAGAAAAAAAAATAACAGAACATAAAATTAGGGGTGGGTATAATGTAGGTTGAGTTCACTTAAAATTTTCATTTAAATCAATTATAATTTCAATTTGGATTAGGTTCATAATTTTTTTAATTAAATTTCATCACACTAATCTTATTCAAATGAATCGGGTATAATTAGGAGGAATCATTGGAAATTTTTTTTTTTTTTTTTTAAAAAAGAATTGTTTGTTTATAGTTAATCATTGTGATTAGTGAGACAGAGTGTAGCCAATGTACATCTCATATAACGCATATTTTGATTATCATTTCCTATTATGCCATTGCAAACAAAAGATTAAGGACAAATAACAATTATGTAAATCTTAAAATGCATTCTTTAGGAGTGGAAATTAATTGCATAACCAAATGCATGAATAATAGCTGAAATATAAAATGTTCATTCTAACTGGAAATGAAAGCACACATGGGTTCTTCTAATGTTAGCTTCATTGGCAAAAAATGCATCCATTTACCAGCGTTACTTGATGAGAGATCCTTCAAATAATACACAGGCACAATCCTTGATTTTCTAACAGGTAAAAAGTTATAGAGGAGAAGCAAAAATAAATTGAACACAAATCGGAAGAGTTTTATTATGCAGAGATTCCTAGGATTTTATCACACAGATTGCTTCAATGAAACAACCAAAAGGAAAGTTACCACCGATTAGATAGAGAGCTGAATTCTAACCTTTGTTTTCAAATTTTATAAACTAGGAGGAGAAGAAAGATTAATATATATATATATATATATATATATATATATATATATATATATAGTTCAATTATGTAAAATTATATTTCATAAATGTACTTTTATTTAGAAAAAATACTTAAAGAAATAAAATTAATTTATGAGATGAATGTATATTTTTAAAATTAATTTTTTCTTTTATAAAAATAAACTGAGTTAATAATAATGAGAAAAATAAAAATTGTTTTAATTGTAATTTTTGTTTGTAAGAAAAATTAGTAAAAGTTATTAATAGACATGAGAGTAAAATAATAAAGTAATGAATTATTTTGGAAATTATGTTATTTCTTAATGTTTGACTTATTGTTAAAAATTAAGAAGTTTTTAATCTTTAGGGTATGGTATTTATTATAAGATGAATGTATATTTTAAAAGTTAATATTTATTTATTGAAAAAGGTTGAGTTAATAATAATAATAATGAGAAAATTGAAATTTGTTTTAGTTATAATTTTGTTTGGAAGAAAAGTTAGTAAAAGTTATTAATAAATGTGTAGTAAAAAAAAGCTTAAAGTAATGAGTTATTTAAGTAATTTTGTTATTGTTCAATATTTTACTTATTAAGCATTAACAAATGTTAAAGTTTTTTTTAAAAAAAAAACAAAATAATACCAAAATTTTGAATATCAATTTATTACTAAAGATTTGTGTTATAAATTTAATTAGACAAACACAATAAAATTGAAAAGATATAAAATGTATAAAACATGTATTTATTAAATGATTAAAATTACATAAGTTGAAGACAATTAATAATGTAAGGTTGATCATCTTATGCTAAAGGTGTGTGGACGATGATTTCTTATGTGGTATGGTGTTTGATAATATGAGCACTTCCTTGGGTGACCTCCTTCTATATATCCATTTCAATCTTAATTCTAAATGATGTTGTCTATCCCTTTGAGCTTTTTCTTATTGTTGGATTTGGACAAAGTTGTGGGCCATGGTATGCTGGCCAATAATCTTCATGTTTTAGCTTCCTAAATAAATAGTCATATATTTTGAAAACTACATCGAACCTATTATGTTGACTAATGTACATGTTGGAGACATAGTCGACATGCTTGCAAGCTACTATGACATGAGAACATGATGAAGTTTCCAGAACTCCCTACAATCACACTATCTTTCATCAAACCTGACGACAAAATTTTCAACAAGTCAAATTTTTTGCATCTCCTCCACCAAGAATCTTGTGCTGCTTTTGTTAAATTCAAGCACCCTATGGGTGTTTGATTTTGAATGACCATCTCCTAACACCTTAGTTGCAATTTTAGAATAAACACTACCAACATTAATCATTGCAATAATTTGCCTCCATCTTTTAGTGAAGTATGTGGCCATGAAAATGGAGAAGATTGGAAAATTGCATGTTTTCTTGAGGACTGAACTAATTGTTTCTGCTAAATTTGTGATCAGGTGACCTCACATTTTGCCTTCGTCATATGCAAGTGTCCATTTTTGTTAATCCAACTTAGTGCTTTTGGATTGATTTTCTTTATGATGTTATAATAATAGTTAGCTTTGGGCTCGATCATTACATATGTTGCAAGTTGAATTTTCAACATGGCATAGAATTAACATTTTTGAAAAGTAAAGTTATTACCCATATTGACAAGGTCATTCTTAAGAGTTGCATTCTTGAAAATTCTGATGAAATTATGTGCAACGTGTCAAATACAATACACATGCACACAATTATCTTCATTTCATTCACTATCTAGGCTTGTGAATTTGCGTTGATGAAGTTGTGGTGATCCAAAATTGTGCAACAACCATAATAAGGGTACCCTTATATTCGCCATAGAGGAACGTTCCATCGACTTGGACTAATTGTTTGCAAAATGGTAAGTCATCAAGGAATATTTTGAAGGTCAAGAAAAGTCTTTTGAAGTATACATTGTGTTGGATTATTAAGTCACGTTCAACTATTGGTTGTGTTTTTGAGTTGGTATTGGAAACTACAAAGAAATGTTGTCATGGTTTGCAATAGGGAAGGCAATTTGTTGAATGAGTCTTCCACATTATTCTAAAATCCTAGAAAAATGACATTTTAGAAGTGATAATGATTTAAAAATAATTGAACTCAATTATTTTAATATTAAAAGATTTTACTATAAATAATTTTGTTATAAACGAATTTTATTATTTTAAAATACATCACCTCTCTATAAACAACTTTTATAGAGTTCTTTGACTTATCTCTAAGAGTTCTCGTTCTTTGTTCACCTAATTAAAGATTCGAGACCGTAGGAGTGATTCTTGCGACGAGCTCTTCAATTTAGACTGATCATCTTGGTAGTTAATTGTTATGTGGTGTGTTGAATTGATAAGTTGTATGTTGAATTGTTTGACATTTGATTTGTGTTTGGTTTTTATTTGGGAAAAAGTTTGAATTTGTGTTTTGAGTGATTGGATGTCAGTTTTGAATTCTCTAAAACCATTTGGAATCAAAAACACTAAAGAAAAAAAAATGCCTAATTAGTCAATTTCAAAGGATCAATTTTCCCCAAAATGTTTCTGATGCACCGTCGGACGATGTTACAATGCCATCGGGTGCTAGGCCACTGATTTGCCGTCGTCGAGTGCTAGGAGTTAGTGGGTTCTAGGGGTTGAGCGCCAAGCACCACTTTTCCAGCCCTATGTGCCACCATGTTTTTGTAGTCTGCATCCTCTTAGTAAAATTAAGATTATTGCTTCATTAACCATTAGTTTGAGCTAAAATTTTGACAACTGACCCTAGACACGTGCTTCTTCACTTTGACTGGTGGGATCTTTGTTTTGAAGTTTGGGGTTAGATAAATGATTTTCACCATTTTGATATACTTTGTGTATGTATATGTTTGAGATTGTAATTGAATGTGATGAATTAATATTATACAAGGATATGATGAAAGAGTTATGTATCATTGTTTGGTATGAGGAACTTGGTGTGAAATCTTGTTTTATGGAGAAGTGATGAGGTTATAAGTATAAAAGTGAGTCAGTGGAATGAAATGGTTAAGGTTCAACTGCATCCTTGTTTTTTGAGTTTTGGCTTCTAAAGAAGAAGTGCAATCCTCACTAGTAGATTGTTATGCATTGACTAGAAATATGTGTTGGTTAGAAACTATCATATATTGTAGTAGGTTTACAAACTCATATAGAGTGTTATGGCCTAGGTGGTGAGAGTTAAAGGAGGTTCTTATGGTAGGATTAGGGGTGAGACCCTTAATCTGACGATGCAAATAATTGTAATGATAAGTGTTGGCCATCTAATATGAAAATGCTACCAAGGTCCTAAGTGATGTTGATTTGAAAACCAACATCCTCTAGAAAGATTTGTTGTCAGATTGGATGAACGGTGTTGTGATTGTAGAAAGTTGCGAAAAATTCATCTACCATGTTCCCATGTCTTAGCAGCTTGTAAACATGTCCATCTTGACTTCAACATATACAACATTCTCCATCATAGATTGGATGTTATCATGAAAGTATATAATCACATATTTGGTGAGTTAAGACATGAAAAATATTAACCACTATACCAAGACCCACAACTTTGGTCTCATCCAACCACAAAAAAGACTGTAAGAAGTCAACTTAAACCATCTAGAATCAGGATTGAAATAGACATCAAGGAAGGACGACACCCATGAAAGTGCTCATACGGTCAAACATCAAAACACACAAGAAATTCTTGTCCTCACAACCTTGACTTAGAAGATCCACATCCCACCACCAACTTTAATCAACTCATATTTTATCTTTCATCCATTTAAGATAGCTTCCATTCACTTTTACCTTCTCAATTGAATTATGTTTCCCTGAATATCTTAATAACAAAATTTCATATAAATACTTTAACATTATTTTACCTTTTAGTATTATTTTACCTCATTTTAATATTGCATCTACAATTTTATTATATTATTTTTAACAATGTATACATTGCATTTAATTTTTCTACTTTTAAAGAAAATTATAAATCATCAATTGCTAATTTATAAATTTTCAACAACAAAATAATAATAAAATTAATTTATTTAATCATATAACTATACATTTCTCAATATTATCATCTCAAAAAATACAACCCTTACTAAATTAACTTATTATAATTTTTATATATATTTATTTTTTCTTTTTTTTCCTTTTCTTTAAAAATAAAAATAAAAATTAAACATAAAAAAGAAAAATACAACCATAATTCAATTTTCCGAAAAATCAAATTTTGAGTGATTTTCAGAAAAAGAGATGACAAAATTAGAGATGACAAATAAACTCGTTCTTGTGGGTATTGTCCGAACAGGAAATCCTCACATTGACCGGGTATGAGTATGGGTATAAAAAATCTCCGACTTTTTCAATTGGGTATGGAGATGGGTGTGGGGACGTACACATCCCCGCCATAATACCCGAAGTAACCATATATATATATATATATATATATATATATATATATATATATATATATATATATATACTTTTTATTTTTTATTTCTTCTAATTATTTGGTTTGTCATGAAACTCATTCACATTTATACTATATTTTTCATCTTATCATAACCTTTATGTAATTATGTTAAAATGATGTATGTCAATTAAAATTTTTTTATATCTCACATTTGAATATTTCTATTATTTTTCTATATTTTTATTTATTATATATATTTCTTTCAAATGAGAATGTTTAATAGTCTCAATTTAAGTATTTAATAGCACAAACATTTCATTTACTAGATAATATAAAAAAAATTCTTTACTTATTTTAATTTTTGTTTCATTTAAAGAACTTTGTTATTTCGTTAAAAATATTTTTATTATTTCTATATATGTAGATATTTGAAAAGTTTTCTTAGATCTCTAAGTTATTTTTCATCTTATCATACCCTTAATTGTACATTTATTTTCCTTTGTATGATTTCTTTCAATAGTCTCAAATTGTTTCTAAACATTTTTTAATTTTTTAATATTTGTATTTGTTGTTTATTTTCGTCATGTAGAATACTATTTCGATATATTTTATCTAATTATTTTTTATTTTCTAACTCATTATCAATCATACTGTAATTTTTTTCACTATTATTATATAAATATTATTTACTACAATATAAAAATTTAATGTAATTGCAATGAATATGTTTTATCACTATCCAACATATGTTGCAGTTCAAAAGATATAAGATCTATGTCAACATTTTATTATTTTATTATTTGTTCTTTGCATCATTTTGATTAAGTGATGTATTATAACTTTTATTAGTGTATATAAAGAGATTCGTTAGAATTTAAAAAATTGAAGTAAACAAACATTTAAAATATTTTTTAATTTGAATATTTGTTTTCCTTTTATATTTTTAAATGTTATCAACTAGGTTTCATTAATATTTGCAAATTTAATAAATGTTTTGGTTATCATGAAATTTTATTTAATATTCTAATCTAAAATGTAAACGATTATGATTTATTTTAAAGTATTTGATATCAAAGAAACAACCATCCTCCTAAGATTAAATATTTGATAATGTTATGTTTCCTTTACCGTAATTTTTTATTATTTTATAAAAATTAATTAAAATTAATATTGAAGTAGTAAAAAAACTGGTACGGATATGAGTACAAGATTATACCGTTACCCGGTGGGGATAGGGATGAGACAAAAACTTGATACCTGTTGGGTTTGGGTATAAGGATGAGAATGAATTTTTTCTACGAATATGGGTATGGGATAGCGAAACTCGTCCCCACCTCGTTGTCATCCCTAGACAAAATGAAAGTTGGGCTCTCCGAAGATCGAATTATGAACTACCCACCGTGTACTCAGAAGAAAAATCTGAATCCCACCACACAAGGCTTCTCCTTGCACCTCAAAACACTTCTCATGTACTCCCAAAAAGTTTTAAATCCACACTTTGCCCTTTGGTTAAAAATAACTACATTTTTACCCTCTGTAACTGATCCACCCTCAAGTTTTTTTTTCCAACAGATGTCAACATTCGATACCTTGTTTTGTTATTCGAATGTCGATATCAGGTACCTTATTTCTTTTTAAGTTTTTGCCCGTTATAGATGTCGACATCCGATATTATGTTTTATTTTTTCATTTATGATTGTCATATCGATAACGAACCAAAAAAGTTAAAAAATATAAAAATATCGGATGTTAACGTCTATAAAACAAAATAAAGTATAAAATGTCTACATCCGGAAAGAAAAAAACTTGGAGATGTGATATATATATATATATATATATATATATATATATATATATGTGGATGGAATCCACCAAAACAAAATCATCTTAAAAGAACATGTATTACGGAATTGCAATGTTCCGATCCGTAGTTCCTTCCGCGAGATCATTCTGAAATATAAGGGGCAATTTGGGTATATAAAATATCTTGTTCCTAAGAATTGTAACATGTTTTTTTCTTTATTTCAGGGTCTCTTTGATCACAAAATTGTAAAATAGGATCTGTTGATTTTTTTTTTAAATTGGATCAAATCGTTATGGGGAGGACAACATTGCTGTCCTCCACCCGACCATTTTTGCTTTTTCTTTTTTTAAAGTGATGTCGTAGTTGGAGAGGACAACTTTTGTTTGAATTGAAAAGTAAAATCGTATCCTCTAACATGACGACTTTACTTTTCACTTTTTTTTCTTTTGAAAATTTTCAGTTTTAACTATTTTTAAAATTTTGCACTTTTCATTATTTTTTTAAAATATTTCAGATTTTTTATTTTTCCCTTTTTTTAATTTAACAGTTTTCATTATTTTTCCTTTTTATTCAAATTTTCCAGTTTTGATTATTTTTCGTTATTTGTCCTCATTTTCTTAAAATTTATCAGTTATCAATTATTTTTAACGTTGTACTTTTATGTATTTTTGTTTAAAATTTTTCACTTTTATAATTATTTTTTTTACAAATTTTGTTAGTTATAGAAATTATATTGATTGTATTTGTAATTATTTTTATTTGTACAATAAATTAACTTAATAAAATATATTAGATAATATAAAATTAAATAATAAAAATAAATTAAAAAATTGGATAAAACAATAAATTATTGAGGATAAGGACAATCTCTCCTATGATGTCCTTCGTTTCTACAATATGAACATTTACTTCGTCTGTTAGGACTTGGTTGATCCATTTCATTATGGATTGTATTAGTTGGTAGTTTTCCTCGTATTTTACTCTGCATGTTTGGATCTAGAATAAAATTTGGTCCAGTATATGTGGACCAATATTCTTAACTGGATGAAATTGTATTTTATATGCTTTATTGATGTTGTAGAGACTATAAACTAAATGGATGTATGCACTAGTAGACCATAAGAGGGACTAAGGGGGTTCATGACCCCCCCTTTTTTTTTTACATTTATATATTTAATATATAATTTTTGATATATTTTTAAAAATTTAATATTTTTAATATATTTTATATATATGTTACTTTAATAAATTTTTATATATTTTTATTTATATATACAAGGAAAAGTATTTTCTTTTTGTTGTCCATATTTATTTTTTAATTTTATCTTTTAAATATTTTTTAAATAAAAATAGTTATTTTATTAGTATTATCTTTTAAATGATTATTTGTTTAATTGAATTATTTTTTATTTGTTTATTATTTTAAATTTAATCATTATAAATAAAAATTAATTATAATAAAATTATAAAAATTATTTATATTTTATTTTATAATTATAATAATAACATAATTATAATTTTATTAGTATAAAAGAAGTAAATACAATGTTTTTACTAGTTTATATAAAAACTTTGAAATTACTCTTTTGATTTCTATTTTTGTTCAAAAATATTAAGTTAGTCTTTTAGTTTTTCTAATCTCAGTTTGGTCCTGATTTTTTAAAAACTGATGTTTTCTTGTCCTTTTTTCGTTAATTTCTTAAATCGGATCAATGTTTTTTCATAAAAAATGAAATTGTGAATAAAGATGATTTATTTTTTTGGTATAATTGACATAACCCTCATGTCAATTTTGATGAAAACTTTTGCTCCGCTTCAAAAATTTTAACATAAAGATCAAATAGCATCCATTTTCTAAAAATCGAGACTAAAAAATCCTAGATGACCAACTTGACATTTTTGAAAGAAAAAATGTAATTCAACCAAAATTTTGGAACCCCCAATATATTAGTCGAAGATCCGCCACTGGATGTATGAGGTTAGATCTACATGGGAGAAAGAGCACACAGATATTACGTGATAACAAGGCAGTCCAAGAGCTTGAAAGTGACCACGATCATTTAATTTATCCGTAAAAGACATTGGTAGGCGGTAATCTTGCAGAGAAAACATCTCTTAAACTTAAATTCATTATTTTCTCTTGAGTATCGACGAACTTGATACATTTCCGCTTGTTGATTTTTTCTAATAATAACATTAATTTCCTCAGGATACTAATGGCCTGCTCGTAACATGGAGTTTGCCTTAACCCCTCTCTCAACAAATCATGTTGTGGTCCTGTCAAATGTTGCTTTAATTAAAGCACAAATTGGTAATGAACAAGCACTTTTTAAAATAGAATTCATACATTCTGCTAGATTTGTTGTCATGTGTCCGAATCTACTACCCCTATCAGAGGCCTGAGTCCACTTTTGTAGTGGTATCCTATCAATCTAAGCTGCCACTTCGAGTGAATGGAATTTCAATGCCGTCAATTTTACATCCAATCCGAAGTGGCAACTTGGATTGAAAGAATATTACTACAAAAGTGGACTCAGGCCTACGATGGGGGTAGTAGATTCAGACACATGACAACAAATTTAGTAGAATGTATGAATTCTGTTTTAAAAAGAGCTCGTTCTTTACCAATTTGTGCTTTAATTAAAGCAACATTTGAAAGGATCGCAACATGGTTTGTTGAGAGAGGGGTTAAGGCAGACTCCATGTTACGAGCAGATCACCAATATCCCGAGGAAATTAATGGTATTATTAGAAAAAAAATCAACAACAAGCGAGATTGTGCCAAGTCCGTTGATATTCAAAAGAAAATAATGAATTTGAAGTTCAAGAGATGTTTTCTCCACATGATGACCGCCTACCAATGTCTTCTACGGTTAAATTAAATGATTGGTGGTGTGATTGTGGTCACTTTCAAACTCTTCGACTGCCTTGTCATCACGTAATAGATGTGTGTTCTTTCTCCCATGTAGATCTAACATCATACATCCATCCAGTTTATAGTCTCCACAACATCAACAAAACATATGAAATACAATTTCATCTGGTTTATAAAGAATATTGATCCACATACACTGGACCAAATTTCATTCCAGACCCAAACATGCGTCGTAGGAAGACCACCAACTAATAAAATTCATAATAAAATGGATCAACCAAATCCAAACAGACAAAGTAAATGTTCATATTATAGAAATAAGGAGCATCATAAGAAAAATTGTCCTTATCGTCAGTAATTTATTGCTTCATCCATTTTTTTAGTTTATTTTTATTATGTAATTTTATATTATCTAATATATTTTATTAAATTAATTTATTGTACGAATAAAAATAATTACAAATACAATCAATATAATTTCTATAACTAACAAAATTTGTAAGAATAATAATTATAAAATTGCACAACAATGTTAACAAAAATTAAAAGTGAAAATTTTAAACAAAAATATATAAAAATGCAACATTAAAAAATTTGAGAACGGATAAATTTAAAAAAAACAAGGACAAATAACGAAAATTGAAAAATTAAAATAATCAAAACTAGAAAATTAATAAAAAGAAAAATAATCAAAACTAGAAAATTTGAAAACAAGAAAAAATAATGAAAACTATTAAATTAAAAAATATGAAAAAATTAAAAAATAAAATAATGAAAAGTACAAAATTTTTAAAAAATTAAAAAGAATTAAAATTAAAACATTAAAAAAAATAGACGAATTCACTTTTCGATTCAAACAAAAATTGTCATCTCTGACATCATTAAAAAAATAAAAGTAAAAATGACTAGGTAAAAGACGACTTCATCCTAAATATGATCCTGTCCTCCCATAACGACCTAATTTAAATAAAAAAAAGCCCGAAATACCAAAAAGTCAAGCAAAATTTAACACAGGCAACACCCTCCCCACCATAACTACTTTGGGTTAACACTTAAATTTTACCTCACAGTATAGGGCGAAAACGCTCTTGAAGATGGAAGAAAGTGCAGAAACCCTTCAACGCTGCCGGAACCGGTTTTACCTGCCATTCAGGAACACATACATTAAAAACCCTTACCAGCATTTCCCAATCCAGAACCATGGCGCTCTCCACAAATAAACAGAACCACCACCACCATCACCCTCCCCAACCGTACATTGAATAAAAGGCATTCAAATCTTACCTCTTTGAATCGGTGCTTTAATTGATGCAATCATTAAGGAAGGTGCCAAGGAACACGTCGAACCAACGTAAAATGGAGGGAGGTTCAGGTTACTTGTCCAACGAAAAATGGACGAGAGATGCACGGTATTAGCGAGTCGAAGAAGGAAACAAGAAGGGAAAAGTGGGAATGATACCCTACATTTAGGGCTTTTAATATATTTTATTAGTGGGCCTGATGGCCCCAAAGTTCTGCACTACGATGGGACACCTCGATAACAAGCCCCAAGCCCCGGAAGGAGTTGTTATGTCGAGGGTAGTGTTGTTGTGAATCCCTGCAACTATTTCCTCTATTATTACCAAAACTTTTTTATTAGACATTTATTGCAAAGCACTTCATTCGATACTTGTTGGTATATTTAAATTCTTTTTTGGCCATAAGTGAAAATTTTCAACATGGTCCACACCACCTCACACGTGTTCAATGTTGAATGGGATGCATCAAGAAAGACTTTTTCATCAGAATACGCAAAATTACTGATACTCAAATTCTTTTAAAGAGGGCATCGAAATTATACAATTTTTTCAAAAGAATCGTTAAAAGAATTCCCATCAAGAATTATGTCAAATATGTGATTCTTTATCTTTTAATAATAAACTTCCCTGCAAATCTATCTGTTCGGATAAGAGTCACTTGATACGAGTGTTCTGTACACTGCAAAAGCTGGGCCTTTGTTGAATCATAAAATATTAAAACAATGACTTCTTTTTGGGTCTCCGAAGGACTTTGTTTTTTGGATGTGTGAATCAACCGAAAACCATTTAATAAAAAACAAGTATAAATTTAGCATGATATACTATAGAAGCAATGTCACCGAATGTTACAAGTGAACTGAGAAATCACCCCGTACAAAATGACAATGAAGTAACAATACAATATAAATATGTAATATACATTTTGAATAAACATTGTAGTACTTGTTCAGAAATTGCATTCACTCGGGAAGACAGAACAAGAGAGACTAGGACGAATGCACAACAGAGAATGTCTATTTGCATGGAAAGGAAGTTCTGCAGCTACCTTCTCAATTTGTAGAAAGGTTCTTTCTCTAAGCAAGTGTTTTCGATGATCTTAGAGAAGGGTTTCGTTTTTTCCTTCTCTTTTTTTCTTTTCATCTCTCTTGTTTGCTCCCTACTCAGCTTCAAATTGTAAATGAAACTGCCTGAAGAAATCCTACGATGATGGCATATTGAAGTGGAATAGCCATGATATGACAAATGCGAAAACCATACAAGCAAGCAAGAAATTGAGGAAGCGATGGCCATGCCAAAATCTTCGAGGTTCTGTAGAAGGAGCAGTAGTGGAGAGTGTGGCTGCTGCTGTAGTACCATTGCTACCGTCGCTAACATGCTCTGTCGAATCCTCGTTTCCTCCATAAACATTCCGAGCAACAGCATGACAAATTTCACAAGTCCTGTTAAAGTTTAAGCAAACAGAAATTATTAGAAAAACCCAGAATTTAAACTTCAAGAGCAATCTGTTCGGGTGAATTGCTAATGTTGCAGTAAACAACCAGATTTTTTAAAATAAAATCAGTAGAAATTTCACGTCAATAACTGGAAGATTAGTTACAAAGAAGGGTTAAGACACCTCCAAGAAATCATGCCAGCTCTTACTAGAGATAATACTCCAAGCATTGTACAATTGCAATCATATACATCAAAAGCAACATTAACTGCTAACCACTTCGAAACTGGGTGCTTCAAATAAACAAGCAGGCTTGCCAATGCAAAAGGCCAAGCTGTTCATATGCCAGATATGAAAATATCATACAATAAAACCATGATATTTTCGGCTCATACACAAGAAGTATTGTTCAAGGGTGATCATAGTTTCTAACTCTAGTAATACACTAGTAATAAATGAAACTTCATTTTAAATTTAACAAAGATAATCATCAATCAACCTTACGGTTTATACTAAGGTAAATTATACTAAGTTGTCACAGCAGAAGAGTCAACCAATCAGAATTATGAATGATTTCATAGTTTTCCAGCTTTAGTTAGCCTAACTTAAATCTCTATATACAAGTGCCCAATTGCCTTTATATAAGTTCAAACATGTCTCTGACAAACCATGTCACATTTTTAAAGGATCAAAACTAAGGTAAAGAATATATCATAAATATTTGCCACCAATCAAAGCATCAATACATCAATTAAAGAAGATTCCAAAATTGGACAGATTCAAATTCTGTCGAATTATTTATTGGATTTTAGTTTAGCCATGAAGTAATGCATTTGGATGGATTTGAGTCTGAATCAATCATAACAATAGATCCTTCCTCAATAAATGGCCCCTATAATTTGCTTTTAAATTCACAATGAAGAATGGACGGTCACCAGTACATCAACAAAACATGCCCTACCATGTTACCATAAAAGCACACATAACTTGTTTCCTTACTTTCACTTAGAATTTAGGGACTGCCATTAAAATTAAGAACTAGCACCCTGCCACTGAATAAAAGTTTTAACTGTTCCATCGTCGGCAAGTGATTCTGCTGAACCAGAAAATGAACTATGAAATTATTTTACCTCAACAACTGCAACAAGGGACCTGGACTTTTGTACCAACATTCAGTAGCTTGTGGTACTCACAATTCATAACTATTTGGCCTCTAAAAGTTGACTCATACATCAAACTCGAACAGATTATATGGGACCAGTAACGTGCAGATTAAAATATTCACTTCAGCAAGCAAATAGCATCTACCAAGATATTTGAATCCATGAACAGGAGTCAGAAGGGGTCAAATCTCTACTTTGAAAGAGTAAAAAGAATAACAAACAAGAGTAATATATAGATTCCTAAAATTCAGAAAAGGGACAAAGCAGCAAAGAATCCCACTGTGCTTGGGTAGGCAAGACAGCGAATCAATGGGACTAGTTGATGCTTTACGCCTTTCTTTTTCCATAATCTTCATTAAATAATTTAATCTTCTATAACTTTCCCCTTTCTCGGACAAATAATTGAGTCTTCCCCCACCCTGCAATTTAATTCTTTATATTCCCCAGCCTTACACTCATTACTGAATTAAATAATTTCACAACACAAATTCCACGTTATACACTTCAATTACTTTCCACTCTATTCATTAAAATCAAACCCTTCAAGCAAACAAAAACCTGTGATTGATACTGTGAAGCCTTCAAACACCAATATTTAACATATGTTGGCAAGTTTCAGTTATCAATGTCATCAATCAACAAAAGGGTATCTAAAATTTCTAAAATGTAAAACTAAAATTTAGCATAAAAATAAAATCCATGAAACAAAAATAGTAGGGAAAGTGAAGGGTTTCAGTTTCACATTCACCTATTTCCCTTAATCTTGAACCAGGCCTCAGCACAGTGCTTGTGAGCAGCAGCCAAATCATCCTTACAGGAACAACCCAATTCTATGGGTACACCAGATTCATGGCTATCACTCTCCAAACCCATGTGACAAATCCTACAATCCATCTCCACTTTAGCCAAATGCACCTTGATCTCAGGAACCCCAGTTCTAGTTTCCAACTCCACAGAGCACTCAGAAACAGAAGAAGCTCTCCCAGAATGAGCAACACCCCCAGCCTCAGGATCAGAAACGCAAGCAAAGCTGTAATCATCATATGAACCACCATTTGTTGAGTAGAAACGAGAGTAGCAAGAACCATCATCGGCATCAGAGAAGCACAAGCTCCCTTCAACGCTCACATCACTTCCAACAAGCGAACGGCGATGGTTTCCTTGCTCCAAATCAACATTGGACATCTGCAAGGTGGCCATTTTTCGACCGACAAGACACCAAAACAAAGAAACAGCCCAACAACAACAATAACGTTTTCTCAGAGCTTGAGACAGAAAACACGAAATGCCTCAAAATTTGGAAAGTTGGGAGTACACATATAGAAGAAGGATATAAGATAAAAAAAAAAAATGGAACTTGGGGTTAAAAAAATTGAGAAACCGGATTAGGTGAGCATTCCCTTTAACCCCATCAATGCAAAGTTCCAACAAAAGTTTCAAGTTTTGGAAGGGGGTGAGGAAATTTGCATTTTTTTTTTTACTGTGAATGGAGAGAGAAAGGGTGTGAATGATGGGACGAAGAGTACTGATGCGGTGGAAGAAGGCAGAGACAGTGACCCTGCCAACAACAACACAAACAAAGGTGCTGTGGGAGCACAGAAAAACTCCCACGAGATTGCATAGATAAAGGAGTGTGTGACATGGGAAATAAAAATAATAACTTTAATATTTATTCTCTTCTCTACAAAATTATTTCTCTTCTAAAATACTATTTTGGTGAACAAAATTCATACATAATTTAACATCTTCTACGGTATATTTTGATACAAAACAATCATTTCAAATTAAACCATACACAATAGAATTTACAACTTAAGCCAAATGGTATGGACTTATATACACAAAACATAGTGGTTTATGAAAATAACGCTACCTTTTGGAAAATATATTTTAAATAAGAAAAAATAATAGAAATTATTTCAAAAGAATTAAATATACTTTAGTAATCTCTGTGTTATTCCATGAGGAGAGATCTTTTCACTTGAGTCAAGCTTTTTATATTTATTCACTTCTTTCAAAAAACTGTTTAGAAGACATTCTCATATTGAAATTAACCATATGTTAAAATCATGTTAAAATGTAATAAATATAATAATGAATATTAACAAAATTTATTAGGTTAGTTTTAGTTTTGACCTATATAAAAAGTTTTTTTTAATAAAAAATGTTAGCTTTTATTTTTTTTTTCACATTCTTTTCTCCTTCCTCACGATTTCTTCTTTCTTGTTCTTCTTTCTTGACCTAGTGTATTCCTTCTTTTATCGAAGTTAATGAACAAGAGAACAGTTTGTCGAACACAGTTAAGCAGATGCAGTGAGGAACCAAGTTGTGAAGAGGCATTGGTGGTAGAGAGGAGCACGATATCGTCGAGCAAATGCATTGAGAAACCAACTTGTGAAGAGACATTGGTGGTTGGGAGGACCAGGATGTTATCCTCAAATACTCATCTACAAACACTACAAGAAAAAAAGTTATTTAACTCTTAAAATAACATGATCACAGGTTGTCACTGAAATAGACATTGATTTACATCAGTCTCAAAATTAACCACTAAAATAACGACTGGTTGCTTGTTAGTGATAGTAGTTCGTATAATGACGAAAAAAAATATTAGTAGCAAAAATTCAATTGCTAAATTGATAACTATGAGAAATAGAATAAATTATTCGTTTTAACCACCGAATTTGTCGCCGAATAAAGCAGTTTATTAGTGACCACATTTTGTTTCAGTGACTAAATGACAACTTAATGGGTTTCGGTGGCTAAACATGAGTCCAATTTCCACTCAATTAAAAGATTAGCAACTGAGTAGTGTTCAATGGCAAAGTAGTGACTAAATATATTTCGATGGCTAAATTATTTTGAGTGCTTGCCTCCATTCTTTTCAACTTGCCTCTAATTTAAATGATTTCTAGTTTGCCTCCAAATTAAATGATTTCTAGTTTGCCTCCAAATCCCATTTCGTATCACACTTGCTCCAATATTTGGTGTCAAACCCTACCTTCGTCATCACTTTCCAATTCCTTAACAACTATTGTTCCTTCACATACCCATTTTGTGGCCAGTGTTTGAACCGTAACTTGCTAGCTTCTTTTTGAATCACAACTCTATGTGGAGTTTTTTGATATTGCTTACACAATTTTTTCCCTATTGCGTTGGGATTTCATTTCTCTATTGTGATTTAATACCCATGAAATTGCTTCAACTAGTAGATTTTTTGCTAGAGGAGTTGTAGAAATGGAGTTGCAAAAATGTAGGTTTTTCCTCAAAATTTTCCATCTTAATGCTTTTAAATAGTTTTCATTCAAATGCTACATATATGCTTTTGGTATGTGTTGGTAAGTTTATGTGATTATGGAATATGGAGAGTGCTTCTGTGTGCTTCAATGAGAATGTGTAGTTTGTGATGCAATGTTTGCGTGTGCGTGAAGGGAGTGTTAACAACGAAGAACTTTTAATGGAATAGGGGATGCAATAAAACAATGGTAAATGAATAAGGGAAGAAAAGGAAGGATGTGATGAAAGATTGAAGGAGAGGGAAGTGAGGGATGTGGGGTTTTATAAAATGTGAGGGTGGTGGGGATAGTTAAAGGGGAAGTAGTAACATCTCAACATAGTACTTCCTCCTTGAAAATAACTATGTTCACAACATACCATATGTTATTATCACAATCATAACTTCATACACTCTCATTTATATGCATTTCATCTCAATTTAATTACTTACTTTCATTCATTTATCATATTTAATACCATTCAACCCAATATATGATCAATATATTAATATGATGAAAGATAAACAAATTTTAACATTTAGAAACATTTTAAAACATGTTATCCAAAGTTTGAAAAGCACTCTCTTGTTCAGCTAACACTTAACTTGTCTATGAATTAAGCATATGTTGCAATTCACCTAATCACTATTATGCTTGCCCAACCAAAGACGTTATAAAATAAATCAACAAATTTGTAGTTACCTAGTGACAATTTGCTCATCCAATGACCAAAACTCTTGAGTTTTCAATTAATTGAATTCAAAATACCACTTCGATTATTAGTCAACCAAATGACTTTGGATTATGAAGTCTCTAATGAATGTAACCACTTAACAATAACCTCATGGTGTATTACTTAAGGTGTTGTGCTTCACTTGGGAGCTCTTTGTATATAGGCTGCTAACAGAAGATGACTTAAAATAGAGTCTATGGGATGGGACATGTTCTTTTTACATGTAAACAAGTTTATAGTGTTTGATCTCTTTGCTACATATGGGTGGAAGTGAGTATTGCCATTCATTGTAATGCCATATAAAATTTTCAGCATCATAATGCGGGGAGTGAGAAAATTAAGACTTCGGAACGAGAAATAATGTGATTTGGAGGCATTTTGGAATTAGAGAAATATGTGTTTTAGGATAGTTTTTTTTACAGTGAAAAAGTGGTCCAAGAGATTGAATTTCATTGTTGGGTTTGAAATAATTCTTTAAATTCCAAAGAAACGTCCATTGTTCTTCTTTTGGGGCAGTAATCCTGGAAATTGTCTTTAGAAAAAAAAAAGAAACAGATTTTATATCTTGTTTTTGCTGATGAATAATTAGTTGTAGAAGTCTTTTATAGGATCTTTTCTCTATACGTATTGCACAAATTATATATATATATATATATATATATATATATATATATATATATATATTATTAATAAACAAGTTAATCAAATAGTTTCAATGTAAACCGACCTAGTTTCTGAAGGAAAAATAAATTTATAATTATGATTATTGGTCTTTTAATTGTAACTATATTCTTTCGAATGTGTAAATTTGGATTTTTATTATTGTTCCACTATGTACTGATCAAAGAAAGTCTTTGACAAGTCCAGGTCTCTAGAAAGTGTAACCACTCTTGTCAATTTCAAATACTACCATCCATACACCAAATACACTACTTCGATTAGAATCTCATTTGAGGTGGTAAACCACTCATGCACCAAATTCAAGGACCCTTAAATAATTATTTAACTATAAAATGTTGTTGGAGATCATATATAAATGATAGATAATATATATCAAATTTCATAAATCAGTTTTATAATGTTAAATTATATTTTAAATTCATTTTTTAATATAATATCATCATAATCATTCATGTTAAATTATATGATGAAATTTTTTTATTTGTTAGATCTATTATTTTAAACAAATACAAACAAACTTTATTCTAAAAATCGATTTTGTTAATAAATATTAATTTTATAACTGGAATTTTTGTAGTATTAGTGGTAAAAGAAAGTATGATATTTGGATTTAATTCTTATATTTGTGTTAAGAAACAAAAACTTCTAAATAAGGACAATCCTAATGTTTCATGTATATATAAATATATATATTATACTTTTACTGATAAAAAGAAAGACTATCAACCATGGTTTTAGATTCTCAAAAGTTTTTTAAAACATGACGGAATTTAATTGAATTACACAATTACCTCTCCACATGTTCTATATTTACGATACTCTCTTTTATAAGGTTACATTCATTGTGTGATACTTTTTAATAAATTAAGCAAGGATGAGTATACGAAGAGTTTCAATTAATGTTATTTTTAACAGTTATAGAAAACGTGTTTCTTAAACTAAAAAAAGTTGAGGACACTTTTTGAGTATTTGTTTGGTGTAAGACACATTATTTTTTTTAATTTGGTAAGTGAAAATTAAAACTATTTTTGAAATTCCAAGTCATGTATATTAGTTTGCTTAATAATTTTGTGATTCTGGTCTTCCTGCCATTCTAAAGATAAAGATAAAAAAGAAAAGAAAAGAGAAAAAAAGGTAAAAAGGGAAAGAGATTGCTACAAACAACTTAGAATCTAAGTTGGGGTTGTGTTTCTCTTGCATAGGTTGTTGGTGTGATGTGAGTAGCTTCGGGAGGTGGATTTGGAATCCTCTTTGTCCTTTCTCTTTAACAAATCGTAAAATTCCACTAACATGAGGGGGGAAAAGTTCACCAACACCACAACATTTCCAACGTATAATGAAAAATGGTTTTGAATCGTTTTCGCATGTCGAAGGTGGAACCAACACAATTATATGGTCAACTTAAAGAACCATGTGTGATGATTAAGATTAATGACCCACATGAGGTAGTAGTGATTTTATCTATATAGTACAATTATGGTGGGGTACTTTCAATGATGGAGCTAGTAACAATGAAACTTCCAAATTAGGTCGTCGGCAATTATGGTTTTATCTACATAACAATAAGCCAATTTTCAGTGTATCCCACAAAACCAAGCCTTCCAATAAAAAGTTTAAAAACTCTATACAATTTAATGATCGAGTACATGCTATGAAAATATCCTCTAAAGAATCGTTTTCCAAAAATATCCCCACCATAACATAGGAAGTGTTTGAGAGGACAAAGTCGAAATTGGTGCTAATTAAAAAGCATGTAGCACCTTCATCCAAACATGTAATTGGTAGGTGTCAGGTCAATCTAACACTTATTATTTTTGTCCACTACAACCTGACAAACCAATCACATTTATGATTGCGTTGTTTCTTCGTTTTAGTCCAAGTGACCAAAAGTCAGATATTTTTAGTACTAGGATTCTGCACTTCCATTTTCTTATGCTACCCACTCAAACATTGTTTATGCACTAATTTCTTCTCATAACTCACACCCTTTTGTTATGCTTTGCCTTTTACTTAGATCATTAACAATATCACACAATAAAACTAAACTAACTCTATCGGGGTTGAATTTTGTTGCCCTTTTCCAGCTAGATATTATGCCTACATCAGATCTAAGGGTGTGTTCCTTTTGAAGGATGGATATGGGGGAGAGTGTGAAGATGGATTTGTGTAGATTTAAGAGGATGGATATTTGTGTTTTTTTGAGTGGATTTGGAGGGTAAAGTGAGTGGATTTGGAGATAATTTTTATGAAAGTTAGTGAAAGATTTGATTGATGTGATAGATAAAATTATATGTTAAAATTGATATATTTATTACTTTACCATAATACCCTTTTGTAAAAAAAGATTAATTTTTGAAATGATGTTGTTGAATAAATTTTGAAATGAGTTATCTTTTGTCATAATAAATAAATAAATTTTTTTAAAGCTTAGAAAAAAAGAATTTTGATTTATGTAAAAAATAGTACAACAAAATTGAAATTATTTGTTAGATTTATTTTTTTAAATAAATTAATTTGATATTGACAATACCAAATACCGTAAAGCATAGAAGTTACGAAATCAATTTCCAAATTCGGTAAAAAAGTAGAAAGTGTGATCACGGAAATTCAATTTAGTCCATGGCAAACGACATCGAAATAAAGTTACATGGAAAAAGTGTCACATGTAATGAAGTTCATACATAACAAGAAAATACATCACAGAATAAACATTATGTTCAAACCCCTTCACTCATCTGAGTCTTCATCCCCGTTAAGAAGGTCATAAATCTGGTTGACAGTGGAATTGACTTCATTGAAACGTCTGTCAACATCAATGGTCAATGTTTGTAACCTGGCTTCTATGGATTGTACTCCTCCCCATATTTGAGTTAATAGTTGTTCTGTTGTTGGGGTTGGAGGTTCCACCATATTTTCTTCACGGTTGTTATCTCCGTCATCACTGTCTTCATCCATGGGACTTTCTTCTCTTCGTTGTGGTGCATCATCAGAACGACCACGAAGTTGTTGCCATTCACCGTTTACATGAACAATATTCATCTTCCTCAAATTCTGCACTAAAAAGCGGTGTCTTAAAGATACAGTCGTCGTTGTATCAACCGAAAGATCCACTCCAGCATATTGCATGATTGCAGTTATCAAAATTCCATATGGAAGACCTGTCTCAGTACTCTTGCACTTAAGCATGTTTTGCATGATGACATGTGGCCAATTAATTAAGATGTCATTCTTTAAAGCCCATATCATGAAAATGTCGTCTTGTAAAACATGTGAGATATTAGTCATCCTCGGTGTCAAAAAGTACACTATAACATACTGTAATAGTCTATCATTTATCTGTAGGACACCAACCGTCTTCACTGCTTTAAAACGGGCACCTGATCTTACCATGGAGGCTAAAGCCATGTCCCGGTTATAGTTCAGGTTAGGTGGCACCTCTGGTAATGATAACTTTCGACCTTGATATTTCAGACCACATATTTGAAACCAGTCAGATGGTTTCAGTTTAATTTTCTTCTTGTTGACCTCACTCATCAAATAACCATTACCGGAGATCTGTAGATTTGCATAGAACACCTTAATTAGTTCCGGAAAGTACGAATACGATAATGTGACGTAATTTGAAAGGCCTTGGAACAAAAGATGTTGATGGAAGTAAAGCCCAGAATCCATAAATGACTCCAAGTTCATAATCTTTGGCTCTATTATTCGTCTATGGTAAAAGTGATTCCCATAATTTTCCATTTGTTTGACAGTGCTGAAGTATCGTTTTTGATCTAGTACGTCTTCCACGGTTGGCCTTTTTTGTAGGGGTGCTTCATCTTCCATCGCTGTTGATTTATCCTTACGAACTTTAGGTCTATACTTTGATGATGATGAAGCCATGAGAAAGCAGACTTCTATCAAAAAAATGAAAATCATTAGGCACAGAAATGGCATTCCCAAATTACTAATGGTCAACATAAATATGTGCGTCAGCCTAAGCACTTTTAGAAGTGAGAGGTTCAGTTCATACAACACTTTATAATACAGGGAACATAACATCTTAACATTACAAAAACATGATAATTAAAACCACTACAAAAACATGATAATTAAAACCATGCAAATCAACAAAGTAACAAGTCATATAAAACATACACACGTAAAGTACATTGTGTACAAACCCTATCCACTACGACCAACCATCATACTATATAACTTATTCAATCTAAGATGTTGTGGCATTCCCATTAGTCGCTTCGTATGAGTCGGATTTGAGCAGAGGTAATCATAGCACTGTTCCATAAGGTTTTCCTCTTGGATATTCATCCCTGCAAGCATTTCCCAAATATCACTTTCTGTATATTGGAAAGTCGAGCTCCGCTTCATCATCCCAACTTGCTCGTTTAGAATGTCGTTACGTTTCTCAATGGCAAT
>Ga0214543_1005472_pt1 | contig 23341 bp, 15 predicted proteins | sample CNSS2metaG_FD_160094 | JGI IMG/M metagenome (GOLD analysis project Ga0214543, IMG submission 160094) | Root nodule microbial communities from cowpea collected in UCLA plant growth center, Los Angeles, California, USA - CNSS2 | ecosystem: Host-associated > Plants > Roots > Nodule | place: USA... | reverse complement strand
CACAACACATGCATATACAATCTAATCATGATAAACAACCAAAACACACACTCACAACCACATGAACCATAGTAACTTGTATAAATTCGCTTAAGCTAGGGACCTCTCGCCCAAGCTAAGCCCTCAGCCTCGCTTAGGCTAGCTCACTTCACCTGAGCGACCTTAAAACAGTGACCACAACACGTTATCTCGCTTAGGCGAGAACCCCTTGCCTAGGCGAGAACCCCTCGCCTAGGCGAGAACCCCTCGCCTAGGCGAGATCATCTCTCGCCCATACATCCAAAATAGTCTCGCCTGAGCTACAATCACCCAAAAACATCACACATGACCTCGATATCTCGCTTAGGCGAGGTCGTCTCGCCTGAGTGAGACCCTGGTTCGCTCAAAAACCATAAATTCCTCGCCTGGACGAGAAGTCGCGCTCAATACGCGTAACTCCCTCACTATCTCGCTTGGGCGACCCTTACTCGCCTGAGCGAGAACCTATGTCGCTCAAAACTCATCCTCTTCGCCTGAGCGAGAAGCTCGTATGGCACTAGGGTACGCGTCTCTGCTAATCTCGCCTAGGCGGGCCAAGCTCGCCTGAGCGAGAAATGCAGATTCTCTCACTGATCACACACACTCGATTCACTCCAAACATGTCCAATTCGCACCACAAAACACACCAAATAGCATTCGAGCATACCAAAGCAATTTACACATTACAAAACAATCACATTGGCATAGTATAGACTCCCTAAAATCCCCAAATTTTCAAAATCCCATTCCATCCCCGCATATACCATGCATTTAGTCCAAAATTCAACACACAACAATACCAATTTCTCCACCCCCAATTCCCCTAATATGCATCACGAATTTCAGCACACATTTTCACCAAAACCATGCAATACGCACAACAACATGAACTTTTGGGTTCAGCTCCCCTAACCTGGAGTGTGTGATCAAAATTGTGCAGATAGGATCCCTTGATTCAACAATCTCCTCTTGCTTCAGCTCTTGCCCTTAAACTCAGTTCACTCTCTCAACTCGTGCTCCTCTCGAAAGCAAATTCCGAGCACTGCCAATGAGTTTGGGCTTTAAATTCCTCTTCAATGTTACTTAATTGGTAAATTCCCAGCCCCCTAGGCTTTTCTTTACCCCTTCACATTCATACCACAGCTATTAGTTAGCAAAAATAAAGCTTATTCTTTGCCCACCAAGGCTTGAACCCGTGACTTTCCACTCATAAGGTCAAAGCACAACCACTATGCCAAATCACAGTTGGTGATACTCACAAGTCAACAATATCTTACAATACTAATCACATACTCATACATATCCTTAAAAATCAATAACAAAACAATCACACATAATTGGCATACATAGAACTCGAACCCAAGTCCTCTCATACAACCAAAGTACTCTCAACCACTTGAGCTAGTACTTTTCCACATCATATAAAACAACAATTAATGCCATAAAGGCGACTTCTACCCGCATTTACTAATTAATTAATTATTTAATTAATTAATTTTTCCGGGTATTACATGGGGTAGAGTGGTAAACCATTCCAAAGTTGATCCTTTTAGGGTTGTTGGAAAGGCTTTACACATAACGACGTCTTCAGTCGAGTACATGCTTACTTGAGTGATGTACATAAAGATATGTTCCTTAGGATCTGTGATGCTGTCATAATGTTCCAGGGTGAAGGCTTCCCCACTGCTTTGGGAGCGGAGTTTTAGTGATGTCGTCAACGAAAGAGCGTTGACGTTTTACTCAGGGTGGTACGTAACGGTTTGTTGTCCCCATTGTCCTGGGATTTAGATTGTACTCGCTAACCTCTTTAATGTCGGGGAGGGTAATGACACTCGACAAGGTTTTCTGTGCGGTGAATGGATCATTAGGGATATTCTTCTCTTTGCCTTTATCAGCGGCTCATTCATTATCCACCTTTCGCCTAAGTCTTGAGTTCTCCTACTCAGTACATCCATCTCTTCGACACTCCTCTTTCTAAACTCAACAAACTCTTGTTGCATTTTAGGTTAATTTTCTAAGATGATGGTTATATCCGCCAGGGGCGATCCTACATCTCTAGTTCCTACATCTCTAGTTCCAGGCCGAGAATTATATTAAGAGTATTGTCTGAATAGAACTAAATAGTATCCGATTTGAAAATTCTTCCAAGACCGGATACTATTCAGCCATGATCAATATAGTTTTGTTTAAAAAATTTGTAGGAATATGTGTGCTAATCTTTCTTAGGATCAACATATATATATTAAATTACCCGATATAATAAAAGAAAATAGCTTAGTTTTAACTTACTCGTTGCTTAATTAATATTTTAAATTAAAGTTTTCCTATTTAAAAATGAAAGAAAAGGAACAAAAGCAGAAGAAAGATGTTCATCTTATACTATTGCTCTTCTTTCGGTGTTTCTTGGTCCTTATCTCAATCTTTTCCGACTCTTTATTCTTTTTCTTTTATATTAAATAATACATTTATTACTCAACAATGGTCAGATACACACGAAATATGCTATAACTCCAAACGAGTCTTACGTCCCATGTCTATCAAAAAATCCGGAAAAAAGAACAAAAAAGAAAAATCGTGGATTTATTTTTCTAAATATATAAGGTTTATCGCTTTGATTTTTTTAAAAAAATATTAAAAACTTCATCTACAGATCATAGGAATTAGCATTTCAATAGTTTTTGTTTAAGTGATACCAGTGGATAAAATTAATATAATCTTTTGCGACTAATTAAGGAAGTAAATTATTATATTTAAGAGTGAAGGGTTAACTTAATATTTTTTTTTCTTTTTTTTTATGTATCAGTTTATATTGATCAAGAGGTAAATTCTTAATCGAGATATATAAAGCACTCCCCTTATAAATATATCCAACTTTCTTTTGCTGAAAAAAAAAAGTCTAACTGAAATGAATTAATTAATATTGCTATTTATTTATTTGTAATAAAAGAATTAAAGGAATCAATCGACATAACTTTCTTTAGCAAAGGAATAATATTTTTATTACCTACATATCTTTTATTTTATTTAAGATGTTACCAACATTTTTAGATATGAGAGAGTATGATTATTTTATTTTATCTCCTTGGGGAGGTAAAGCAATACATACATAGGTTCTGTTTCTCTGTGAAACAAATAGCACTTTCAAGATGTATATAGAATGAGGGAAGTATTGTCCGCAATGGACGGTTGTGATGCATGGGGCCATATGAGAAAGTAAAAAAGAAAATGATGAGAAGTAAAATATAATTAATTAAAAAATTGAAAACATAACTGGACCAGTAGTTGACGTATCACTATCAATGCATATCTCTTCCTTATAGGAAAATCCCAAAACCCAACACATTTGAAAATTTGAGAAGGAAGAATAAAGTAGGGAAACAGTCTCTAGAAAAAAGGGTTGTGAAGCAAAGATAGCACATGGGATATGAGTAAAATGAACACACCAGAAGCATAAGAGCATGTGGAGGAGAAGATTCATCAGCCAATATAATTTTTTTTTTCTTTCTCTTCCCCACTTGAATTTTTGGAAATTATTTTTAGTGTCCTAAAATAAGAGAAAAGTTAAGAGGGGAAATTAAAAATGAAGAGAAAGAGTAAGGAACATGGATCCACCCTATGACAATGGAGTACCCATTCAGTTTCCAACTAATAAAGGCATGTGAAGCAGTGAGAGCTGCTTGTCTTTGGCTACATATCAAACCAGTATTTCCATGGGACCCTATCATGTCCCATCATCACAATACACAGATTCTTTAGTCTATCTGTTCTTTTTCTCAACATCACATTTTTTTCTTAATTTTCAACAACATTTATTAAATGGGTATAAAAAAAATTTCTCACACTTTCAACAATTACTGTTCATAATCTTTTTCCTTTCAAGATTTTTTTGCAATCTGGAAAGGACGTAAAAAGAAAAAGAAAATTAAACGGGTAACCACACCCACCTTTGTGTCCTCATACTTTCCACTATATAAAGAGTCAATTAGCTGCACTTTTTCAACAAACGCTTAAAGAACAAATTCAATAACGCTTAAATGAATTTGGCAGTTTATGAAGCGAAGATTGATCTTTGTATTTTGCTATCCAGTTATCGATGTAAGGTATGAACAAAGTATGAACAAAGTAAATTTGAATTTGATACTACGTAAATAACGTTTCAATTCATATACAGAAAAACCACTGTGGATCACACACATGTATACATCAATCAATTTTAGAGGAGATTACATTATTTGAAAAATCATCTGGATTTATAATATTGGTGTCAAGATCACCCCATCAATTATATATTGAATCAACTAATGTACTTATCAGAAAGTCTCGAAGTCGTTAAATAAAAGAAGAACTCATGGTCGTGCATGTATATGGCTGATTTAGCGAAAATGGGACCATTTTGTTGGAAATTTAATTCCTTTCATGGGTCCTATGTGTCTGCGAAGTTCCTGTTTGAAAATACAATATATGTAGACGATGATGCATGACAAAACAATAACGGAAAAATAACAGTAGTAAAGTTGATTGTACTTTTTACTTCTTAAATGTGTAGATGAAGCTTCATTGCCATATTGACACTATCAGTTGATGTACATATTGTTGGGTACTGATTTCATCCCCATATGTATGAAAATTAGAAAATTCAGCAAAATTGTACATCTGTGTCCTTCTTCATTGTTTCATGTGAAACCAATTCCCAAAATAAAAAATACAAATCAGTATATTCACACTGTTTCAAAACACAACCAGTGGCCAAGTCTCTCTAGCAACTTGTAGTGGTGGCACTGCAGTTTCCAACAGAGTCAATAAATGTTGTTGCCATGTAATTTCCTGAACCCTCATTTCTCTGTCTCTCTCTCACAGCCAACCCTAACATTTCTTATGCCTTGCCTTGCACCTCAAGTAAATCCAAACCATATATGTTATCTCTCCAATGCTAATTCATGGTGATTGCATTTGCAGTTACACCAATCACATTTTTGTCCTTTCTTACAACAACATAGATTACAGCAATACCAACAAATGGAGTCCTGGTTGAGTTGTTTTAGCATGGTAAAATGTTGGAGATATTGGCATGTAGTAGCCAGCAAATTAACTAGGGTTATTAAAGTTGTTTGGGTTTGTTGTAATGAGATATTTGAGTTTTTAATTAGCGAAATGTATGTATGTATGTATGTAATTAATATCTATTTGGGGGGATGTTGGGAGAAGTATATAGAGAGGAGGCAGTGGCAATGTGGGAAGAAGATGGAGATATATATGATAGGGAAAAGGACAAAAAAGAGGAGCTATGGTGGGGTCATAATGAGAAGAAGAAGAAGAAGAAGGTAACAGGCTTAGGTTGGGTTTTGAAGGCTCATCACATAGGTATACACACACAAAGGCATCATCAGATAGGGGCTGGGTTGAAACTGATGCAATAAGGGATAATGGTTGATGCGAAAGAGCTTCGTCCTAATGCATGATACCTGTTGGTGGGTTAGGTGGCAAACCCTGCCCCTCTTCATTGGACCCATCCCCTAGATTCCTCCCACTTCTCTCTCTCTCTTTCTCTTTCTCTTTCTCTCTTCTTAATTACCCTCCAACAAATACACTTCCATTCTTTTAGATTCAATTAAACCAAAAAATCTAAGAAACTTTCACATAACAATTACCAACTACTCCATCTACTGCACATTATTTAATGTTTAACTGATGAAGATCATTAGGGATGTATTTTTTTTCTCAAGTTATAAATAAGCGTATAATATATGTGAATCTACATTTGCTATAGCTTGAGCAAAGGAATCATGGACATAGCCTCTGTATAGCTAGCTACCATTCCAATTCCTATAACTATATTTAAAGACAAGCTTTCTTTGTAAAGGAAAAACCCACTGCCTGTCTCCTAAGTGAGAAGCTAATTTATCATTAGGAAAATAATTGCAAGCAATGATCTTAACATGCACACACTCCAATGGAATATTAGACAGGTTGACGCAGAGAAGTTAGCTTTCTTTTTCTCCTTTCCAAAAATAATCCTTCTTTCTTTATTCTTTTTCCAAACGCTAAACGTCATTTTGACATCTAATATAGATGCAAGTTTAAAAAGCCTGACTAATTGTTTTTCCCTTTCATGTACATGAAAAATAGAACCCTTTTCAACTTTTTATTTTTATTTAACTTGCACCAACTTAAATTCAATAAGTAAAATAAAGAATCCAGTGATATATATTGGTGTATAGAACTATAGATTCAAACATATCTCACCCCCTGTCCCTCTCTTCCTCTCTTCTCTCTTCTCTCACCTTTTCCTCCCAACTTCCTTTTCCTTTTGAAATTATCACATAAGAAAACAAGAGCTTCCCCCTTAAACTGATAAGGTATATAAGCCACCCTTCACAACAATTTCTCCATCTCCTTCAATTTATTAGCGGAAGATGTGGCGCATTAGACCTTAGTCTTGTTCACAATACTTCTTCTCTCCGTAGAACCTCATATGCTTTATAAGCCATCCTTTGGGACAATATCTCCATCCTATTCAATTTAGCAGAAGGTGTTCTGTATCAGACCATATTCTTTATCTGTTGTTTGTTTCACAACAACACAGTTTTATTCTTCTCTTCTCATCCCACATGGTGATCAGAATATCATTCAGCTATTGAAGATCAGTGGCAGGCATAGACTAGCAATGATATGGCTTTCTTCCCAGCAAATTTCATGCTACAAACACCTCACCAAGATGACCATCAACCTCCACCTTCACTCAACTCAATTATAACTTCATGTGCACCTCAAGAGTACCATGGTACTCACTTTAGACATAAACAAGTACCTAGTAGTGCAATAATTTATTATGGGATTAATACCATGTTTCAAATGTTGATGCAGGAGGAGCATCCTTTCTGGGCAAGAGATCTATGTCATTTTCGGGGATTGAACTTGGAGAAGAAGCGAATGCTGAGGAGGATTTATCTGATGATGGATCACAAGCAGGAGAGAAGAAAAGGAGGCTTAACATGGAACAGGTGAAGACACTTGAGAAGAGCTTTGAGTTGGGAAACAAGCTTGAACCTGAGAGGAAAATGCAGCTGGCGAGGGCTCTTGGCTTGCAGCCTAGACAGATTGCTATATGGTTCCAGAACAGGAGGGCTAGGTGGAAGACCAAGCAGTTGGAGAAGGACTATGATCTTCTCAAAAGACAATATGAAGCTATCAAGGCAGATAATGATGCACTTCAAGCTCAGAACCAAAAACTTCAGACTGAGGTTTGCAATTTTCTTATGTTTGAGGTTCAATTGTTTTTTAAAGATCCTTGTTTTGTAAGAAGAGAACTTAGGAAGGAAGATCGATTTTTCTTGAATTCTATGGCCCAATTCAGATAACTTTCTCAACAAAATACTTACATGCAGAGATGAAAAAATTGCTTAAGAAGATAAAATAGCTTAAACATTTTATAGCAACCTTTTTAGCTAACTTTTCTGTTGTTGATGTGTATAAATTAACTTTAACTTACGGGAAAAGATCGACGTATTTTACCTCTTTATAGTTCATTTTTGTTTCCTTCTGATATGTGGTTGCTGAGAGAATGATTGAAATTAATCCTAAATTGAAGAAGAAGTGGAGGGATGTTAAAGTTTAGCTATGTCTGATTGTTTTGATTTTTTACAATAAAGCTAGGTAATCATGATCTTTTTCTTTTTGAAAAATTGTATATCGTGGCTTTCAGAACCTTTTTATGATAGCTTTCTGCAAAGATGCTTTTTCCAATCATCCACAGTAAGTTCAGAAAGACCAGATTCCACTCAATTACATGCTTGTCATGCAACGCATAGTTTCCTTGGTTTGGAAATAAACAATGATTTGGGTCCTTTTGACATTGACACCTTGGTTTTAGGCTGATTACACGTTTGATGGTTGAAGCTTTGGTGCATGTTAAGATTTGTGGTATTTTGGATTTGCTAATTTCACTGCTGCCACTCACTGCCGCAGATATTGGCACTGAAAAGCAGAGAACCCACCGAATCCATCAACCTGAATAAAGAAACTGAGGGCTCCAGCAGCAATAGAAGTGAGAACAGCTCAGAAATCAAGTTGGATATCTCAAGAACCCCAGCTATTGACAGTCCTCTATCCACTCAGCAGAACAGCAGAAACCTCTTTCCATCTTCTACTAGACCAACAGGAGTTGCTCAGCTTTTCCAAACAACTTCAAGGCCAGAACTTCAGTGCCAAAAGATTGATCATATGGTCAAAGAAGAGAGCTTAAGCAACATGTTTTGTGGCATTGATGATCAATCTGGCCTTTGGCCTTGGTTGGAGCAGCAGCATTTCAATTGATCAAGCAAAGAGAGAGTGAGAGAGTGAGAGTTTCAGATTGCAATGTAGTTTTCCCTTTTCCGGATGAAAATGAAATCATCTCGAGGGTGTCTGTGTCAATTGATTACCATATACTTAATGAGTTATTACATTAAAACCCATGTTTTGGTAAAAAATTGATGTATAAAATAGGAGATATCAAGCAGAATATTTCAGGTGGGGCTTGAAAATTTTACATAAAAAGAATAAAGACTTGGTCACCTTTTCTTTTTCAGTTAATTAAAAGGACTGGTTTTCTTGAAACTTTTGAGTAATGGGTGGTGAGAAAAAAATTTCCAATTAACTGCGAGACCGTGCTTGTTGGTGTCTGATTGCAGGCAATTGCAGAGGGGCCACTAAAGGGGGAGATTCTCTTCACATTTTCCCGAATTTTTTAACTTTGCTTGCTTTTGAATCAAACCTTTGTACTGCTAAAGAATTTTATTTTGCATGTACTACGTACGAGAGTGTTTTTTGTGTATGTGTTGGCATAGACGTTAAACGTGAGCATTTGTTTTAATAAGAATTTAATTATATGCGATGATTTGTTTGATCCGTGATGAGTATAGCATAGCATATAGAAGGGTGAAGAAAAATGCAATGGAATTTGAGAAAGTGGGTATTAAAAAAAGAAAGGAATCAAACACACATTTCAAGAGAGAAAGAAGACAAGGAGATGGAAAGGGTGGGAAGAAAACAAGGAGAGTTGGAAATGGTCATTCTCGTGAATGGGACATTGTCGATTTTGTTGTTCATGACAAGGGAAGGAGCGAGAGTGGATCAGTGTAGTAGTCCTTGCTACTCCATGTGTGATCACTGTCACCCCCACTTCTCTCTTTTCACCTTCACTTTCAACTCATCTCTCTCTCCTTGTACACTTTTCCTTTTCCCTTCTGCACTTGATAATGAAAGTGGTCAAAATTTGGCACTCAAAATAAACCAAATTATATTATGCTTGTCATGTCACCACCTATTAGTTTGCTTCCCCCCATATCTCTACGTCATAAAAACAACTGTTCATCGACATGCAGAGCAACTCGACAAAATTCAGCTCAGGTGAATATGCATGCACATAAAAATTTGTATGCTATCATAAAGGGTACACTCGTGATCAAAGTTTCATATTTTGTCTCTTCGTTCATAAATACCAAGATAAATATCATCATATTTCTACTATTTTCCTTATACTAAAATTTATTAGAGAAAAAGTCACAAAAATATTGTCAGATATTTTCCACTAATCTCGTTCATGTAGAAAAAGGGTATCAAAATTTTGGTGTTGACAAACTTTGATAAAGGCTCACCTCTTTAAAGCTTATTGAGAGAGAGAGAGAGAGAGAGAGAGAGAGAGAGAGATAAAAACATAATTTTCATGTGAGATGTTCAGTGGTAAGCTACCACATGTGAGGCTAGTATTAATTTCATTTCAGAGAAGAATGCGATGTTCCCTGCTGCATTGCTAATTTGCCATATTTCGTGCTACTCTTTCCTTGTCATCTCTTCCCCATTTAATTTCTTCTTGTCTTGGCGAAAAAGACAAATGTTAATTCTGATGAAAAGAAAACACTGAGATATTGTTTTACAGATATGTACGTGTGTTCACAATCAACTCTTCAAACAGGACTAATTTTCTGCTTAATTTATTTTCCATGGTAAATTTAACCAAACGTTGAAATCATATATGCCATCAATGCACAAACTAACTTACTCAAAAGGGAAGATGCAACTAGTTTTGACCTATATATAAATTAAGTTTCTACTGTCAGAAACTTAGAATTCACGAGAAGGAAAAAAAAAAAAAAACTGGTTCCAGGTTCTAACTTCTAATACCAACGAAAATTTTATCTTATTATTATGTAATTAGTACTAATGAGAAAGATATGACAGGACATGCTTTCAAACTGATGTACAAAGTTAATAGTGAGATTAGAACATTGAAATAGATATATTGAAACTTCCCATACGTAATTGATGGTGTTGTCAACATTGTAAGGGTTATGACAACAAACCTTATTAGAGTAACCCTAACCTTATCCATGGATTACAACCAGAGAATCTATTACTATATTAAACAACGCATGTGATAACATCTGGATTGCTTCAAAAAATTTCATTTATATATTAATGTATTGCGCTGTTATACTCATGGGATCATGTGAACATGGATATTAAAATAGTGAAATAGTATGCAAATGGGTGAAGATTTTGGCATTTTGATGACAGTTTCTCAGAAGCCAACTATGATTTTTCAGCAAAGTTTTTGTCAGTTGACACAATTAATTAAGTAATGGTGGAATCACAGAAGATCGAGATTTAGTGGCCACGTGCTTGGTGTTCCTAATTGGACATGTATGATAGGGTGGTTAGGGTTATTGTAAGTTATAGAATAAGAGTTATTCCCTGCATGTTTGGGGATATTAGTGTCCACAAATACTATGGGGAACATGTGACTCTCGAAATGTCAATCTGCAATAATTTTGTAATTATTGATTTGTTTGATAAACTTTTTAACAAACTATTTAGTGTTATAAATGTGATATTGCTTGAATAATCTAATATGGATTCTGTCAACGGCTTTCTTATTAAGATTCCTCTGGTTTGCTTTGACATGAAACTATACTAGGTTTTGAAGGAAACTTTTCATGGCCAAATTATCCACGAAAGCGTAAGTTTTCATTATGAGATTGGTGCTGTGCATGTGGTATCACCATGCAATAAGCTCAATGGTACATATTCTTGTGGTATGATGATCTAACTTGATTGATAGTGTTCAGGATGGAAATTGTGATATTTGACTTGGATTTTTAAATTATCACTTGAAAATTTTGTTCGATAATAATAATAATAATAATAATAATAATAATAATTTGTAACATTTCACAAGATTGTAAGTGGCAAGCTCTAGTTTCGAACAATTATATATATATATATATATATATATATATATATATATATATATATATATATATATAGTTGGGAGTTGGTATGGAAATCGATGGATATGGAACATAATACAGAGAAGAGAGTGGTTCGAACAGAAGAAATCAATGATAAAAAAAATGTCACAACATTACTAGAAATTTTTATATTATATGGGATTTTTTTTGCAAATTTGTTAAAAAAAAATTACAAGAAATGATTTTTTTTTGTCATTTTTTCTAAGAATTTTAATTGGCAGGTAATTCCTTTGTGAGTAATTATTTCCTACAAAATTATAAAATTTGCAAATATTTCCTACAAAATTTGTTGCAAAAAGTGTTTTATACAAAATATTTTGCAAGAAAATTGGAAGCAATTTCTTACAAATTTTTTTCACAACAAAATTTATAAGCATTTCTTACTTAAAAAAATTTCAAAACAAAATTGACAGGAAATATGAGTTTTTTTAGTAGTAAAATAAATTCAAGAGTGCATATTACATATGGATAAGGAGGATGAATGAGATTGGAGGGGAGACAAGTGTACACTATAAAATGCGAATATAAGAGGATAGAAAATGGGGTCACAAGAAACTCTATTGATATCCACAACTTAGCTTTTTGCATGGAGAGTCCTACAAAATAGATTAGTAATCTATGATAATTTATTTAACAGAGGAATCAAACTAGGTAGTAGAATACGTGTAATGTGTGAAACTTGTGATGAATCAAGAAGCCGTTTGTTCTTTATTTGTAAGGTGTCTAACCAAATTTGAAAGTTGTGTGACTCTCTCGTAGGGTATTGTTAGTACATAATAAATTAGGAGTGAAAAAAATCTAATTTTCTTAGATTTGATTTACCTTTGCTCTATGCAATCTATTTAAGATCTATTTGATTGAATATGAATTTCAATTTGATCTACATTTTATATATTTTATGAATTGAATATTCATTCTCTAAATCCAAATTTTTAAATATGGATAACCCAAAAATTTCAATTCAAATTTTCAATCTAAATTTTTAGTTGGGTTAGATGAATGTCAAGATGGATAAGCCCAAATTTCGCAATATTTTGTCGAGTCAGCGTGGTCCAAATTTGGTCATATTTTACATAATAGGCCATGTACGAAACTTCGCCGTATTCAATCGAATTCAATCGAGTCGGCCCTGGTCGAAATTTGGGTCGTCAGTCCTAGACCAAATTTGGTCGTATTTGGCTGAGTCGATCTCAACCCAAATTTGACTGCATTTGGCTAAGTCGGCCCAAAACAATTTGGTCGTATTCGGCCGAGTCACCCGCGACAACAATTTGGTTGTATCCGGCCTAGTCAGCTATGGCCTAAATTCGATCGAATTCATTCGAGTCGGCATTGACGGAAATTCGGCAAAGTCAATCTTGGCCCAAATTTGGCAATATGCGACCGAGTTGTCCCTGAAAAAAAATTTGGTCGTTTCGGCTAAGTCGCTTGTGGCAAAAATTTGGAAGTATTCAGTCAAGTCGATCTCGATCAAAATTTTGTCGAGTCGACCTTTTCCCAAATTTCATCATATTTCGCTGAGTCAGCCATAGACAAAATTTGGTCGTATTCGGCCTAGTCGATCGTAACCGAAATTTGGCTGATTAAGCCCTGACCCAAATTTAGTCATATTCGATCAAGTCGGCTCTAGTCAAAATTTGGCTGTATTAGGCTAAGTCGACTCTGCCCAAAATCTCTCCCTTGAAAGATTAACAAGAATGATCTCTAGAAAGCTTTTTTTGTTTTTTCTAAATACCCTTTGGATTTTATATTTCAACTACATTCACGGTCATATAAGACTATTTTAAAAGTCATATTTGATGTTGCACAGTATTTCCTTGTACCTTTATTTATTTATAGCTACTACTCATCATTTGCATGACATATTTTAGGTATTCAATCACGGAAGGATTATAGGACCAGAATATTGAAGAGGATGAGAATAAATCACCCATTGGAACTAAACCATGAGCGTTGTTCATTAAAGCCTCAAACATACAGTATACATCATGTTCCACGAATTTCTCAAATAAAATAATCAAACATACACTAATCATTCGCATTCTGCAGCAGACCCACGGGGCTCGCTGTGAATGGAGTCACAAGGCTGGAAAAGGAGTCGTCGGGGAAGAAGGAAAATGAAAATACAATATTCCCCATTAAGAGAACTTTTTTTTAAAATACCATATCCAAAAGTGTATTCCATATTTCTCAATCTTATACTGATAGGGTTCTCCTAGGAAGATCAATTAAACTCGAAGAAGAATCAAGAATGGGTAAGGAATCCAAAGAATTGAATGGAATCCAAAGAATTGAATGGAATCCGAACAAAAACTTTTATTGACTTAAAAAATTTCAAAATAATTACACTGAATGAATTACCCACTACTCTTTACAATATGCTATATATAGTAGTAATCCTCTAACAGACTAAAACTTCCCAAACTGAAAGTTTAACAGAATTAACAAACTCATTATATCTACTAATGACACGTGTCCCTCATCTAAACCAAACTCTAACAGCCACTAACATTCTGAATTAACATCCTGCATCAATCCCTCCCTTAAGAAAGTCCTTGTCCTCAAGGACTGAAGTTGGGAAACTTCTTCTTAAAGTCATAATAGAATTCCCAAGTAGCGTTTTCAGGCAGCTGATGCTTCCATTTAACCAGCAGTTTGGTGACAGCCTTGTTACCTCTCTTCACAGTGGTTATGTCAATGATAGCTTCAGGTTTCTTGATGACAACTTCTTCTTCTGATAGTGGACAGTCTGTTAAAGTGTTTGTTTCCCCTACCGATTTCTTCAATTGTGAAACATGAAACACATTATGTATCAAGGAATTAGCTGGTAACTGCACCTTATAAGCCATAACACCAATCTTTTCAAGGACTATATAAGGTCCATAGTATTTAGGAGCCATCTTTGCATTACTTCTAAATTCCACAAAGATTGGTCTATATGGATAGAGCTTGACAAAAACCAAATCCCCAACCTAAAATTCCCTTTATGATCTATGTTTTTCTGCCAATTGTTTTATCCTCTCTTATGCCCTTTTCATGTGAAACTTGGCCAGCTTAAGCATTCCCTCCCTCTTTTGTAAACTTTTGTCCATTAACTCCACTTTAGACTCTCTTAGGAGATAAGGTAAATAAGTAGGAGGAGTCTGTCCATACACAATTTCATAAGGGCTACCTTTATAGAACTGTGATATGTGGTATTATACCACCATTCAGCCAAAGGAAGCCATTTGGACCATTGTTTAGGTTCATCACAACGCATACATCTTAAGTATGTTTCAACACATCTGTTAACCACTTCTATTTGACCATCCGTTTGAGGATGGTAAGTAGTGGAAAGTTGGATTTGAATGCCTTGGAATGCCATAAACTCCTTCCAAAACTGGCTTACAAACACTGAGTCCCTATCACTTGTAATGGTAATGGGAAACTTGTGTAGTTTGAAAACATTATCTAAGAGGCATTGGGCTATTGTTGCAGCTGTGAAAGGGTGTTGTAAGGCCATAAAGTGGGTTGTTTTGCTCAATCTATCATCTACTACAAAGATAACTTGCTTACTAGAAGAGTTAGGTAATCCCTCTATAAAATTCATGGTAATATCTTGCCATACATGGTCTAGAACTAGTAATGGTTGCAGTAACCCAGGTGATGCAGCAGTATCATACTTGTTCCTCTGGCACACTTGGCATTATTGTACAAACCTCCTAACATCCTTAGTCATGCCCTTCCAATAGACTGCTAATTTTACCTTATGAAGAGTAGAATCCCTACCTGAATGTCCTCTACAAGCAATAGCATGTAACTATACCAGAATTTGTCTTCTTACTTCCTGGTCTTTACCAACTACGAATTTCCCTTTCCTTCTCAATTCTCCCTTTTGCCAAGAAAATTGCTTATGAGTAGCACTGTCAGCCTGCAACTCAGTGATGATCCTTTATAAGTCTGCATCAGTTTGCCAAGTGTTTATAATTGAATTCAATAACTCATATGCATGTTGGTGAACTAGTAGAGCGGCACATTCCATCTTGGAAAAGGCATCAGCAACTACATTCTCACGCCTTTTTTTATATTCAATACTGAAATCAAACTCCATCAATTTAATTAGCCACCTCTGTTGGAATGTCGTAGACAACCATTGATTCAGGATGCATTTCAGGCTTTGATGATCTGTCCTTATAGTAAACTTCTTAGGTAGTAAGTAGTGCCTCCATTTCTGAACTGCAAACACAACTCCTAGCAACTCCTTCACATAAGTCAAAAGTGCATGATGTTGCTGATTAAAGCTCCTACTAATGTAGGCTATTGGATGTCGATCCTGCATTAAAATAGCTCCAACTCCTTGTCTGGATGAATTTACTTCAAGCACAAACTCTTTAGAAAAATTAGGTAAGGCTAGAACTGGTGCATTGCTCAATTGAGTTTTTAATTTCTGAAAAGCACACTTGGCTTCCTCTAACCAACTAAAATCGTCCTTCTTCAGCATGACATGCAATGGTTTGGCTATGGTGTTATACCGGTTCACAAATCTTCTATAGTAGCCCACTAATCCCAAGAATCCTCTTAACTGCTTCACAGTTTGAGGTAAGGCTCATTGTTGCACAACAATTAACTTAGTAGGATCTGTGGTAACACCCTTTTCTGTGATGAAATGTCCCAAATACTTTACCCTTGTAACTCCAAAGTAGCACTTGGATTTCTTGGCAAATAGAGAATTTCTCATAGTGGATAGGACTTGGTATAAATGAACCAAATGGTCTGCAAGACATGTGCTATATACTAAAATATAATAAACAAATATCAGAACAAATTTCCGCAAGAATTCCTGAAACACAAAATTCATGAGTCCTTGAAAAGTGGCAGGGGCATTTGTCAGCCCGAAGGGCATAACCAAGTATTCATAATGCCCTGAGTGAGTCTTAAAAGTCATCTTGTGCACATCTTCGGCAGCCATTCAAACTTGATTGTAACCAAACCTCAAATCAAGTTTAGAAAAAATTTTGGAACCATGGAACTCATCTAATAAGTAATCTATTAGAGGAATAGGAAACCTGTTCTTTACTATTCCTTTATTCAACTCCCTATAATCTATGCAAAGTCTCCAACCACCATCCTTTTTCCCAACCAAAACAACTAGGCTAGAGTAAGAACTGTTACTGTTCTGAATGATGTCAGATTTCAAGTATTCATGTATGATTCCATCAATGATGTCTTTTTGTTTCATTGCATATCTATAGGGCCTTTTATTCACAAGGTTTGTGCCTTGAACCAGCAGAATTATATGATCATGTTCAGCTCTTTTACGGGGAAGAGTAGTTGGTTCCTGAAACATATCTTCAAAATACAGCAACAACTTCTCAATGTTGTCAGGGACAGTAGTGGAATCAGCATGGGTTGATAAGGACTGCAATAAAGTGTCTTCTCCTGTTTCACACACTTGTAGCATGGACACGTGAACTCCAGCTATGAGGGTCTTATGCAACCATTGTTTCCTAACTGTCTTAAGTCTTGTACCTATGGTGCCCCGCAATACAAGCCTCCTACCATGCACCACAAATTCCATGGTCAATTTCTCAAAGTTCCAAGTGATATCCCCTAATGTAATCAACCATTATATACCAAGCACCATGTCACAACATTCCAAGGGCAACAGTAGCATGTCAGATTTGAAGGATGCATTATGCAGCAGTCAGGAAAATTCTTTGACCATATTGTTGATATGCACCTTAGCTCCATCAGTTACCGTGACACTCAAAGGGTCCATGTTAGCAATTTCGCATTCCAACTTCTTGGCCAAGTGAACATCCAAGAAATTTGAGTGCTTCCACTGTCAATTAGGATACGAAGAGGTTTCTTTTTGAATAGTCCAATGACCCTCATTGTTCAAAAGCTAGTGACTCCAGTCAAGGCATTAACTGAAATTAAAGGTTCCCCCACATTGCTTGTACCTATTTCTACCGCAGTTGGGGTTTCCTCATCAGAATCAGTGACCTCATCCAACTCCAAGACATGGATCTGTAATTTCTTGTGGGTTAGGCTATGAGCCGGGGTGAATGGTTCATCACAAAAGTAGCAAAGACCTTTGACTCTCCTTTCATTCATATAAGCAGGGATTAAACTTCTAGTAGCTTGTGTTTTTGGTCTATTGACTTCAAGGATTTTGGGAGGGTTAGGTAATAAGGGTGGTTTAAGTTGTTTGGAGAATGGTTTAGTTTGAGAATTAGTGTTGTTCGCAGATTCATACATCTTGGCCAACAAAAAAGCTTTCATCACAGAGGTGGGTTGGAACATCCTTACCATCATCTGCACATCCTGCTTCAATCCACCCAAAAAATAGCTCAATTGATTGGCCTCAGAGAGTTCCACTTGAGAAACTAATCGATTAAAAGCTTCATGAATGGAATCCAAACAAAAGCTTTTATTGACTTAAAAGAATTTCAAGAGAATTACACTGAATGAATTACTCGCTACTCTTTACAATCTGCTATATATAGTAGTAATCCTCTAACAGACTAAAACTTTCCAAACTGAAAGTTTAACAGAATTAACCAACTCACTAGATCTCCTAATGACATTGTCCCTCATCTAAACCAAACTCTAACAACCACTAACATTCTGAATTAATGTCCTGCATCATATACACACCTATAATTTTCAAAATGGTAAATACAAAGTGCAATATTGGATCTGGGACTTATTTTGAATTATCCAATTTGAAATTTAGCTATGATATTTCGGATTAGACAATCCAAGATGTATTCCCAGATTCGATACTACATTTGGGATTGACCTATCCAAAAATGCATGCATTTTTTTGTTTTTCATTTGGACATTTGTTGTGCATGGATTGGTTCTTAAATTTTGATTGATGGGTATGAAGAAGGAAATGCCCATGGCTGATCATGAATTAGTAAGGTTGTGCAACGGTAACAATGGATGGTAGCGAAGCTTTTCTTGTCTTCTATGCTTGATCAGGACTTAGGGTGTGTTCTCATGAAGAGATAGATTTGGAAGAGAGTGTGAAGATGGATTTGTATGAATTTGTGTGGATGGATATGTGTATTTCTTTGTGTGGATTTAGAGAGTAAAATGAGTGAATTTAGAGACAAATTTTGTGAAAGTTAGTGAGAGATTTGAGTGATGTAATAGATAAAATAAAAAATTTTAATAGATTAAAATATAAGATTACTATTTTACACTTATAGTAAAAATTAATATATTATTATTATTTGTATTATATATATATATATATATATATATATATATATATATATATATATATATATATATATGTACCACACTTAGTCAGCCTAGCCAAATAATAACCATAAAACTCGTCTATGTAACCACCAAGGACGCAAATAATAACAATCACCATATATATGCTGAGCAACAGCGGCCTAAGCCGCTAAAAGAGTAACCGGTCTAGGCCGGTAAAAAGTAACCGGTCTAAGCCGGTAACTTTGGGAAATTAAGCAAAAACTTGACAAATTCAGAACATTACTGGTAAGACCCATAGGACCCATAATGATCAAACTAAGGGACCTGGGCTAAGGCCCAGGCCCACCTACAGCCCAAACAGGGACCCAGCCCATGACGTGACCAGACATAATTAATAATCTATAAATATACATGGTTTCACAAGTTAACAAATTGAAATGACACTACACATCAAATGGTTTCACAAGTTAACAAAGCATGTGAGGGAGAAGATGATAAAAGTGCATAAAATAACTACAAATCTACTCTCATTAGCGAGATGTAATTGGGTGATAATCTTGCAATTCTGTGGGCGACTTCCTCCCTTAATCTTGCAACTCCGTGGGTGATAATTTTGTAATTCTCATATGAGAAAACACCTTATTTCCATCGTTTCTGATATACAACTACAATTAAATCTTCTCAAACGATATGATCGCCAGAGATGGAGGGAGGGGAAGCTGCACCCCACACGTGAAGATGAAGGAAAAAGAGGTGTCTGAAAATAGTATTTTAGATTTTTTTTTTAATAAAGCATAAAATGGAAAAATGATAATTTACTAGGGTGCAGAAAGAAATGGACCCTGGAGTTGACGATTATGGGCTCGAAATGCTTAACCCAATTCCTAGCAAGGGGTTTTCTTTTTGCACCGGAATGTTTCGGTTATGCACACCATAAATGTGAAACTACCAATTTTTCCTTTAACATAATTTAGAAGTTAAAATTTTCAAATTATAAAATTTAAAATATAAATTTGACTTCCAAATTGTATAATACATAATACTTAACTTTCAGATTATGTAATAAAGAAAGAAAATGATATTTTGAGTTACACCTTAACTTTCGAATTATATGATATATAAAAATGAAAACTAACTTCTAAATTACACAGTTCATAATATTCTTGAATAATGTATTATAGAATATTGCAGAACCCACGAAAACAAAACGTGAATCTCATATATTTCACTGCAGAAATGATGACAAAGTACGTGGAGATTTCTTGTCGGCAACAATGATGGCAACGGTGCTAGAGGGGTGGTGGTATAAGCGGCAAGAAACTAAGGGTAATTTCGTCTCTTACAATCTCGAACAAGGTGCAGGAGAAACTAATGCAAGTGCATAAAGCAATCCCCTCCTACAAATAGCAATAGCCACTAGATTATGGACCGAGAATGGTTGGGCTTTTTATTCAGGGGTCATCAGACTAATTAATTTCTTTCTCTCTGTTTTTTATTTTTGGTTAATAAGACTAATTAATTTTATTCCTTTATTTGTGGAATTCAGACAAGAGGTTGGTGGTTAAAACCATTAGTTTGATAAATGGGCTAGTTATTGAATAGTATTAATTCAAATTTAAATGAGTAAAGTGTGGTTAAAACAGTATATTTTCTACAATTCACGGTTTAACAATTTCAATAGATCGGTTTAGTCTCTACTAATATAAATTACGTTAAAATAGATCAAGCAATTGTTAAATTTAAAATAGATCCCACTTACTTTTGATTACATTATTATTGAGTTAACAAAAACTTAGTTAAAAAGACTGAGAAAAGGGTTAATAAACTGACCTCATTTAAGAACCGTGTTTAAACCTTGAGTTAAACCTTTTTGACTGATAATTTTCACACAATAACAATAAGTATATCTCTTAGCAATCACTAAATAGCTTTAGGATAATTTTTACATAACTTATGGGAAAAGAAATAAAGAATTCAGAACTTCAAAATCCTACAAATTATGGTACTCCTTCAAAACTTTTAATGCAAACAAAATTAATTAATTATATTCTTATTAAGAAGTTAGTTAAGTTTATTTAATGTTTTTTATTTATACAATAAAAAGTGTTTATTTTTTATTTATTCTTCATAATATTTATTGAAAATGATTTCTTTAAATAATATGATCTTTTTAAAATAATAATATTAAAATAGAGTTAAGTATATATTTATATTTAAATTCTCTAAACTTGACTTTTTTATTTCTTATATATATATATATATATATATATATATATATATATATATATATATATATATATATATATATAATTTTGTTACATTAATTTGATCTAATTTATTAGGATTATATGAATAGAGTTATATAATTTTATATAATAACTTAATATATATATTTTTATCTTGGTTGAAATCTAAAGAGATAAAAGAACATTTTTCGGAAAAAACAAAAATCAAAGACATTTAATATAAAACCATTGTTTCACACGTATCATATATAGTCTTGATAGAATTTTTTTCGACCACGTGAATGAAAGTCTTTAGTCTCCTCTAAATCATTTATCAATCTATTATCTTTGATTTATTTATAATATGCATTTGAAAATAGTATAATAACGCAAACATACAAAAGTTGAATCTAATTCATCAACTTTTATGTATAAGATGCAATTTTTGTTAAATGTAAAATGAGACTTCAAATGATTTCATTGAATTTACTTTTTCTCTAAATACGTTGTTTTTGTTTCTATTATACACCAATAACGGTGGAATGTTTCTTTCCTTACATTGTTGGGGTGAGAGGAAGTCATGATAACAATCATTGTCATACCAAGTAAAAGTCTACTTTCTTCAACATCCTATCAATAATCTATTTTTATAATGTTTTTCTTTATTGTATTGATTGATTAATGCATATTAAATCATAACCAGTTTTAATTTTTACCTATCATACAACAATAATATTAGTATAATATAACCAGTTTTAATCTTTAAAAATTATTGATCTCATCTACTTGCTTTGTTGTGAAAAGGCAACGCATATATATTATTAGAAAGTGAGCACTTAATAATCTCCCACTCTCTCATGGTCCCATGGGCATGAGAATGTGGAAGTGAATTATTTGCAAAATTCAACAAAAAAAAATGAGATTTTATTTATCTGCATCATATCCCTGTTCACCTAAGTACTGACAAATTTTATGAAAAAAAGTTGGCAATCTTTGAACCCAGCTAATTCTCTTCCCTCCATTATTCATGGATTCATGTTTCGTTTCAGGTTGCTTGAACAGTAGCTATGGCACCACCGGTTACTTAAAAACTGTACTTTCACCCCTCCTGCATCACCATAATTAACTTCTGCAAAACAACTTTCACATTTTAACTCTACCACTTCCTCATCTTTCCACAATAATACAACCTTCTGCAATCTCATAAATTATTGCATGTTTCCAACACACTCTCAATCACTTGTTTCCTTCTGTTTGGAGACATGTTCCTGGAAATTTCTTCATACTTTCATTTAACAAGTCTTTGGTACAATTAATTAGGGGCACGTTGGCACTGGACAGACACTAGTACTCTCCACCTTTATAAATCTCTTTCATTTAACTTAACTTTTTAAAATTTATTTATAAAATAAAATTAACATTTAAATTTTCTAAATGATTTAAGATCTTTTGCTCAGTATTTTTAGGTTGAGTTTAATTATAAATCATTTTTTAGAAAGTTAGTTTTATAGTCAGTGGTTAAGAGAGAATAATTAGTAGTGATATTTATTTTATGGAGATTTATATCTCCCTTCTGTAGTGTATTAATTAGAGAGAAACCTTTCACAATATACAATCTACTGAGCCGATATATATAATCTACTGCACTCATAAAATTTCAAGTTTTTGTTTATACTAAAAGTAAACAGTAAGACCCAAAAAACCCATCAACTGAGGAGCGTGAAATCAAATCTAAAGCTTATGGGGATGCATTTGTACTTACTCTTGGCCTATTAGGAGTAGGTATGTGTTCATCGTGCCAATTTGATGTATTGCTTTTAGTTAATAGTAATACGATTGATCTGGTTTGATACTTTTTTTAAGGATTAAAGGAAATATTTGAGTTTCCTCATATAAAAGTTCACCCGTGACACAAGGTTAGCAGTTTAGGGTTCCACTTGTATCCGGAGTATACAATTCGTAATTACATGATAAATACTTGCAATCGAAGATCTGATATTACCTTGGCAACTTAATTGTATATTTATTTACTGTTAGCACTTTGTTAGACAAGAACTCTATAATCTTGTGAAAAAAACTTTATTCACCTCTTGTTTTGTTGTTATTCATACAATACATTATATTTATAGACCCACATTTCCTCACCATTGTACTCTCAACAGCTATAAACGACTATAAACAACTAACTCATTAACTATCTAGACTCCAACGGCTAGTGCATTAACCACTCACAACGGCTAGTTACCTATAATGGTTACTACATTTAAGTTTATTAGAAACCCAACAAAACTCCCCCTTAAACTTAAATGCTTCTTTTATTCTCCATCTCGATTCCTTTATTCTTCATCACGGCTTCCAACGTACAATAACTCTTCTCACATTGTGCTTGTCCCTTTCATGAATAGTTAAGTTCTTCACTTTCTTCATGACTGACTTCCCTTTCACTTTATCTATGGTCGACTTATACTTCACTTTCCTTGTGACTAACTTGTTCTCTGCTCTCTCAGTTTTTGCATCCTTACTGGCAAACTTGTTCTTCTCTTTGACTGACTTGTTACTCATTGGGTTCTTTGTCTTTGTGGCCGATTTGTCGTT
>Ga0214543_1005470_pt1 | contig 23344 bp, 11 predicted proteins | sample CNSS2metaG_FD_160094 | JGI IMG/M metagenome (GOLD analysis project Ga0214543, IMG submission 160094) | Root nodule microbial communities from cowpea collected in UCLA plant growth center, Los Angeles, California, USA - CNSS2 | ecosystem: Host-associated > Plants > Roots > Nodule | place: USA... | reverse complement strand
ACCACTCTGTAAATCAATAAACCAAAAATTAAAACCAATTTATTATTAACACAAAAATAAAAATAGATTGTACCCAAAATTTTCTACCAATATTCTTTGGAGTTCTTGCCATCCTCAAAGCAGCCATATCTCCGCAACTACAAATCGGGGTTAATTCGTTTCTCGTTGAACCACCAATAGTGCACGAAGTGATACAACACAGTTGCTTCCAACGATTACAACCAGAGGTAAAGGAAGAAGATTGGGACTGTAACATACCTATATAATGGAATTGCAGGAAGAAGAAGATTGCAGCAATACCAATTGGGAATGGAGGAACAAGATTGTCAAAACTCACTAACTGCCCAAACATTCCCTACCAAAACCCTAGCTCACTTATTTATCCCCAAATATCTAATTAAGCCACCTGTACAGTACACGTAATACACTCTAATACAAATCGTGCCACATGTACAATGCTTCGTTAATGATTTAAACGGCGTTACAGAAAAGGACCAAATAAAACACGAATTACGAAAATGAGGACCATTCTAAACATTCGGTAAAAATGAAGACCATTTTAAACATTCTGTGAAAATGAAAACCATTCACAACAAACACTACGAAAATGAGGACAAAAAGGTAGTTAAGCCTTATTATAAAGAGATTAACTTTATTTTCACTTTTTTTTTTTGTTTTCATTTTCTTCCCAAAAAATCATATACTCAACAACTCATCCACGGGACTTGCTCTTTGATCTGCAAGTTCAGAAGGTTGTTGCATAATAATTTTTGTCGGCAATGAATAAGGGAATAATAACTCCATCTTTTTTTTTTACCTTTAATGGGTCCTTTGAATTTTGTAATCACATCCTAAAAAAAGTATCTCCCAAATAATCTTCTAATAAAGCGTGAGGTGAATCATGAAGTATGTTGAAAAACTTTTCTAAAATTATTTGATTTGAATAAAATATAACTAAATTATCAATGTGAATGTTATAAAAAAAGTAAAAAAAATATTTTAAATTTCATAATTAAATCTTCAAGTTAAAAGCTTTATCAATAACCCAATTATTATCAATCATGAACAGTTCACTTCAACCTGAGTGAATTGACTGAACCTAGGTATCATCATGAAAAAGAATGTAACTTAACTTTTTTAAATATTCAAATTTTTCTATTAAAATGCAAACCAACGTCATGTAGTGAAAAGTTTAGAGTTTGATAACCGTGTTTTGTCACTGAAAACGTTTATAGGCTGTCAATTAAATAGAAAAAAACATATTTTCTGATGAACATATGTTTTATGAAATTGCTGATGTATTTTTCATTTTTTTTAATAATAATTTTTTGTGCAGCTTTTGGATTTGTCATCCCTTCTGATTTTTTCCCCTCTTTATTATGAAGCTTTAATAAAGCTAATGTGTTGTTCCATTTGAGCTGCAACAATGTACTTTGGGTCATGACATTAATCCACAACACACCATTTTTACAACATCCAAAGACAAAGTCCTGGGATAAGAAGTGGGGAGGGAGAGAGGGAACCAATCTGTTGTTATTTTTGTTTTCATGACATTATTTTCTTCTTCTTTTCTTCTTCTTCTTCTTGCATTTGTTACTGCCCTACCCATGATCTTGGAACTGAGATGCTTCATTGAGTGATATTAGATCTCAAGTTGAAGTCTTTGAAGATACCCATTACTCACAGAGTCATGGGGGGTGTGAGTTTGAGGGAATCGTGGTGTTTCTGCAAAGGGGTGAGTAAGTCTGAGAAAATGAAAGCTGCAATCTTTACAGGGAAGGGTCAAGGTATGGCTACTATCACCGGCATTTCTCCAAATGGGGTTTCCGGTACCGGATTTTTAATCCACCGGAATCTTCTTTTGACTACTCACACCAATCTTCCCTCGGTGGTGGCCGCCGACAGTGCCGAGATCCGGCTGCACAATGGCGTGGCTGCAACTCTTGTGCCTCAGAGGTACCCCTATTTGACGATAGTGCTGTGATTTCATTTTTCTTGCTCAAGTTGATGTCAAACTTGGAAGAAAATGTAGCCAACGTGTCATTATCTTTTATTTTTCGAAAAGTTTTTTTGGGGAGTGGTTAAGTTTTTGTGTAGTTGTTAGGTAAGAGAGGGAGATAAGTAGGCCAGTGGAGGGTTAAACAGTGTTGAGGTGTAAGGTGGTTGGCTTTTGTGTTAAGATTTGTTTCTGATATTTGTAACCAATGCAGTTAATGTGGTAAAGTTGGATTGGATTTCAGTTCTAAAGGTTGGAAACACGTTTTTTGTTAGAATTTGAAAGAGTTCTGTGTTTTTGGTAAGAGATCTTGGGGTTGGAAAGCTACTTCTGGCTTTACTCATTCAAGTTGGATCGGGTAGATTCACTGGTAGCAAAAGCTTCTATTAGCACATCTTTGTTTTTGAACTATTTGCTTGTTCACAATATACTTCTCGCTAGTTTTAATTACTGTACAACACAGCAGATTCTTCTTGTCTCTATTTTATGTTCATTGGTGATTTATTTGGTCTTCCTTTGTTGACTTTGTGTGTACCTGCAATTCAGTGAAGTTTGAAAATCTTTTATGGTTGTTTGTTAGCAGTTGTAGCTAACATTACTTCACTTTATCAAGGACATTCATGTAGAATATTAATAGTGGATGTTGATTTAGTTTAGTACTTTTGAGAGATAAACTTTACACCTGTGTACCAGTATCATGTGATTCAATTTCCATTAGGTTATGTATTTATATTGTTTTTGCATATTCACATATTTATAAGCTCAACTATTTAGTTTTCTGTACTGTATGCCCTATATATTTATTTTGAAACTTTGAAGTGATTTAATTTATGGTCAGAAGTAGCTATTTCTAGGCATAGCAAGCCAGACTTGTTATTAAAAATTACTGTAAATAGTGGCTTGTGTGGTGTGTATTGGTGTCAATAATCTAATTTTATGGATAATGTTTAAGAAATGAAAAATCCGTGATACATGGCATAAAATCAAAACAACCTAAACAAATTCAAAGTAAAAAAAAAAACAGTTTTGATGTTTTAGCATTTTTCTAAAATTCATATTCTAATTCTTAAGAATTTGGTAATGTTCCAAAAGAAAAGTAGAGATATACACACTTTTCCTTGGAAGGTGTTTTGGCACATTTATTAAATTGTGATATTTGTCATAACTGTTTGATAGAGTATAGAGTGTGATATTTGTTATAGCTGTGAATGCAACTGTATATAGTTAGTTATGCAGTTGTAATCAATTAGTGTTATCATGTCATATTTCATCTTAAAGTCAATTTACATTAAGTGAAGTTGTCTAATAGATATATAAGATGCAATCTAAGAATTGAGAGACAGATGATGTAGGACTTCCCAAAAACCTCATGACAAGGACTACAAATGCTTAGTTTTGTTATGGTAACTGTTTATTTCTAAGGATGTTGTTTTTAATGATGCCAAATTTCCCTTTACTTCTTCTGGGCCTGTCTTACCTACATCAGAAGTTACATCCAAATGACTCTTTCTTGGTGTCATTACCTTCAGTTTTTTCCTCAACACCCACCAATAATCTACCTCCTACTTCTGTGTATAATCCATTATTCTCACCCGAAAGTACTTCTTTTCATTCTTCATCTAGTCCTATACCTGAACTTGTCAAACTTCTAACCCCTATTCCTGTCAAATCTGTCCATATCATGCAGACGACTTCAAAGTCCGGTATAGTTAAACTCAGGCCGTGCCTCACTTTATTGCTCACTACTTTTGAGCTCTCATTGTTCAGAAAGCTTTATCTTCTTCACAATGGAAATTAGCTATAGAAGATGAGTTTTATGCTTTAATTGCTAACAAGACTTGGTCTCTTGTTCCTCTGCCACCTGGAAGAACAGCTATTGGCTGGTAAGGGGGTGTTTTGAATAAAAGAAAATCATGATGATGCTATCAATACGTATAAAGAGAGTCTTCTTGCTTAGAGTTTCCACCAAACTCCAGGTTGTGACTTCTCTGAAACTTTTTCTTCGGTTTTAAACTGGTCACAAGTCGTATCATTGAGTTTGGTCTTTCAAATCACTGGCCTATACAACAATTAGATGTTAACCATGCCTTCATTCAAGGCTACTTAGTTTAGGATATTTGTATACAGCAACCAGATGGCTTCAAATCTGACAATCTTAATCTAGTACGCAAGCTGAATAGAGGAATTTATGGTCTTAAAAACCCCTGTGCATTGTGCGAAAGGCTCACTAAAACCCTCACTGGTTTTGGTTTCACTCAAGTTTTTGTCTCTATGCTCTGATAGTTGTCAATGACAGCTGTATAGTCAGCTATATAGTTGTTACTTAGCTCATTGTGATCTCTATTAATAGAGAACTCTGTAATCACATTCATAATTACATTTTAATAATATTTGTTATATTTCCTCTCTTCATATTTTTCAATACTGTCATACATTTCAAGAGGCCTTCTAACTTTTAATCGGGCACGCTTAATCTGAGAATTCTATGAAGTTATTGACATCTTATTCTAATGCTTGAGTAACCTCTATTTACTTCTTCCCCCTTCAAACAAAATTCGGCTGATTTTAGTTTTAGTAATTCTCTGTTTAATTTTAACCTTTTAGCTAAATTCATAATGCAAAACAAAACATAGTTACACAGTAATTAACTCTCATGAAAAGAGAATGTGTCAGAATGTAGAATTATGGTGGTATTTGCCATGGAAGTTTGCTTTGGTTTGAGTACTTTGTTTCTAGCATTATATATCCAATATTTTAGCGTCTCCATTCGGACTCTGCATTCTGAAACTTGAGTCAACACTTTCAAGTAGCATGTTTGAAGCTTCTCCCAGTACTTTTTTTCAGCAAGTGAATACATATGACTTTTTGTTTTGAAGAGCAGCATCATTTATCTTTATCTGCTTTCCATTCAACTTTGTGTTTTATGATGAAACTTACATTGTTGTCTTATTCTTTAATGCTTTTAATTGCTTATGTGATTTATATTAAATTATGATTGCCTCACTGCACTACATCAAGATGATGTGAATAGGACACTCCCTTAAAAAAGTTCCTTTGATGGATATTCAAAAGAGTTAGGAGACTTCTACTTTTAGAAGACATATCTTGTTGTCTTTGGCAATGAATTTTCTTATCCTATAGTAGTCCTTAGAGTGATTATTTGTAAACCAGTAGTGCATTGATTTTTTCACTTGCTTTCAGGTTTTTCATTACAAGTTCTGTATTAGATCTAACCATTGTGGGTTTAGATGATGCCGATGGGGACTCAAATGCACAGGGTCAATACCCTCACTACTTGAAGACCAGTTGCAAAGCCAATCTAGATCTGGGAAGTGTGGTTTACCTTTTAGGCTACACAGAAAAACAGGACCTCACTGTTGGTGAAGGAAAGGTGGTCATAGCCACTGACAATCTCATCAAATTATCAACTGATGGAATTCAATGGAGTCCAGGTTCAGCAGGTTTTGATGTGCATGGAAATCTTGCTTTCATGATATGTGATCCTATGAAGTTAGCCACATCACCAAATACCAAATCACCTTCAACTTCATCGTCATCGTCCTCCTCTTGGAAGAAAGAACACCCTATGCAGTTTGGCATACCGATTCCAGTCATATGTGATTGGTTAAACCAGCATTGGGAAGGCAACCTTGATGAGCTTAACAAGCCAAAACTACCACTCATGCGGTTGATGTCAACCGGCCCGAAGAGCGAGCATTCGTGTGCTTCCTTCACCCTGCGGCAAGTTTTCAAGTCAGCAGAAGGAGATGATGATGGCACCACATCTTCATCGAACAATGCTTCAAAGGCAAGAGATCAAGGACCAAGCTCTTCTGCTGTTACCAACACAGTTGAAGAAGAAAGTGCAATCACTAATCCAAATGCTGCTCATGTACAAGGAATTCCCACCCCAGAAATATATGAATCGCCTAGAGTAACTGCTGTGCCACTCAGAAGGAAAGAAAACATTCCATTGCAGCTTTTAGACATCAACTTTCCTCCAAGGACAACCAAAGCTGCAGTTTTGGCACACTCATCCAAACCAAAGTCTGCTGAAAATCATGCCAAAGACCCTTTGCCTGAAGACCAATCAGAAGGAGAACAAAACAAGCACACAAGGCCAACAACTCCTATTCCGGACGTTTCCTCAACAGGGTCTGTGAATGGAGCTGCGCAAAGCGAGGTTCAATCCAGTTCGTCTCCGGTGGAAGTACCGGAGATGCAGAACGGATACAGCAGCGAAGGAGAGACCATGTACTCGGCGGAAACCGCCGAGAGCCGGAACTACACAAGCCCCAGAGAGCTGAAGTTTCAGCAAGTGGGAAGGAGCCAGAGTTGTGTGAGTTACAACAGGTGGGGTGCTGCACCAAGAAGCCAAGTTGCTCGTGGAATGATGGTGGAAAATCAGAGAAGCTTTATGCATGTGAAGAGAATGTACTCACAAGGTGCAGCAACTTCTCAGCGTAGCAATGACTATTTCAGCCCCACTGTTTCCTCCATCATGAAACGTAACAGCAGCTCAAGCAAGCCACCTCGGCAAACTCCTGTTCATTCTCCTTCTCCCAGATGGTTGTTCTGATTGATTGATACTTCATATATGATCATATTTCAAGTTCATAGAGTAAAATTATAAAAAATTAAAGAGAAAAGAGTATAGTTGCTTCATGTTTATATTCTTTTTGTTATCCACTATTTTTTTTATGCAACACGCAAAGACACTATGTTATGGTGAATAAGAAATGTAAGCCAAAATGTAGATTTTTTCCTTCTAAATTGACTTAAGATGATTCCTGGTTCCATGTTGAGTACGATGTTTCACCCAGGATTATCTAGTTCTTGATGTAAACGGAAAGCTTTGAATTGAAAACACCTTCACTTGAGTTCACACGTTCTTGGCTATGTAAATATAAGTCGAAGTTAAGACTGAAAACGCAGTGTTCTATCTTTGGTGCTATTGCTGCATGGATGAAATTAATATTCAACACAATTTACTCAATCATTATTACCAGTTACGATCCAATAAAATGTTTTTAATTAAATATGGAATAATCCTTGATGCTTGATGAAAATTTGTTATATTGATCAATACAATTTTTTTTTTTGTAAATCAAAATAAATAAATATTATAGGATCTTTTTATTTTGGTTAGCAGTATTATAATTTTAAATTTAAATATATTAAACTTATTAAGTAAATCACATTAAGTAACACGATCAATTTTTAAAAGCTAATTAAATAAACATTTTTAATTTTTTATAACCATGAAAATATTGATTTCATTCATCACATTATAAAAGTGTAAATAGATTTCGTTATGATAATATTTTAGATATAATTACAGTAAAATTGTTAAATACTTCAAATAAAAAGTTACAAAAAAAATGTAAATTACAAAATTAATCAATTGAATATAACCCAAATTTAGCATTTCAAAACCTGTCATTTAACTTATGAAATTTGTCTAGTATGAATGTTTTGGTTTGGAGGTCAATTTATTCAAGTTATTCAGATTTAGTTCATATTAAGTCATTTTTTTTAAATTATTTTAATTTTAAATAAATAAAACAAATATATTGAATCTTTAGTATAAAGATCACATAAGTCGTTTTAATAATAATTAACTTTATTTTCTTATCACTAAATTTTAATAAAATAAATAAAAACATGATTACACCAAAACTAAAATTGAAAATGTAAATTTTAAAACATTATTTTCAGATCAAATACCACAAAATTACAATCTCTTTCTAAATTTTCGTTATTATACATTTTACCCGACTTCATTTATCTAATATTATGCACTCCAAACAAAGAGATATTACACTCAAATTCCCTTCAAATTTCTTTGGGTACAGCGATTTTTCCTTTTTTTTTTCAGGCCTGATGCTTTGATTGTTGGCTATCTTGGATATTAATTACACCATTTCATTTGTATAGTATCTTTTAACAAAACATAAAAAGTTATTAATAGATCCTTAGTTCCATTGCAAAAATTCTTATCCCCCTCTCACGATACAAATTACATCGTATTTATACTTTTGGAATGTCATTACTTTCATATAAACATGCTGAAGAAACAAATTTTATCGGTGAAAAAAAAAAAACTGAAACAAAAAACTTATTTTGAATATTAGTATTATAAAAACAATTTCTTGTAAGTTCTAATCAATAACAAGCATGGAGTTATAAATACAATCTTCCAATCTAAGCTGCCATTGTCTTTTGTTCAGAAAAAGAATAACCTTCATTTTTTTTTTTCAAGCAAGCTCTGATCTTCTGGAAAATCTGCAAGTTGATTGATTTACATATAACACTCATCTAACCTGCTTTTATGCAGCTGAAAAGCAGGGTTAATCCAGGCTCCACAGCTGCACTGCATACCAGCCCAGTTGAAATTACCCAAACGAGCATTACAACCCATACATAGAAGTTTATCTCCCACATTACCTTCTTGTACTTCCAAGCCAATCCATATCCAAAGTGTTAGTGTGAAGTTTGACATTATTTTATGGCAAATAAAATGTATGAGGGAAATTTTTTACACGTACCTGCTTCCATCCATTTCATCGGCTCAACAAATATTGAAGTGCAATCAACTGGTTGCTTTTCCGCTTCCCAGGCTTCACTGCTTCTCTTTTTCCACTTGAAGCTTGATTCTCCTTTCCCACGCTCATGGGAAACTATATTTTCCTCTGAAGCAACAATTCTTCTGCATTTCTTACACCGGTATATAAGTTTGGTTGTGGCTTCTGTCTGAGAGCTACAAGCTTCAGCCATTTGGATTGAATAATCAAATGATATTGGGTTTATACACTGCAATTTTATAAGCAAAAGAGTATAATGAAAGAGTTTGATGTCGAAAACTCCCAGACAATTACAATTGCAATTAGCATGTAGTGTCATATAACAATTTTGACCACGGCAATCTTCTTTCAGGTAGAACGTCTGGGCATAATTACTTTAGAAGTTCGTATCAGACATTGAAAAACACAGTTCATACAGGTTTCAGACTTTAGTTCCATTATGAGCATAATAAAAATACCAATGAAACAAAATGTGATGCAAATCATATATTGGATATGGACACTGAAAAAAATAATCAAGTCTGTTAATGTTAATGACTATTGAGTCTAGAGGTACCTGAAAAGCAAATTATTAATGGGGAGAGCCAAACATTAAATGCTTTATCAAGCATTCCATATTATTCGATGAGACTTAAGCACCCATAATACCCAAGTTCCTATTAGAATAAAATCAAATACTTGTGTCAATAACCAGATGAAAATTTTATAAATGAACGTTTCAACAACCATTCCTATTCTGGATATGCAAATTCACTTCTGTGAATCAGCGTCCATTGCAAAATGAGATGGATTAAAGGACCAAACATTAGTCACCAGATTATATTGCAAAATGCACCGAAATGGATCACGTCAATTACAAAACTGAACACAAAAATGGTGGAAGTGAAAATCAAACAAGAATAATAGTTAAAGTTTTGATTAAAAAAGACCCACAAATACAAGTGGTATTTACGTATCTAGCCAAACTCAAACTCATGTGGCTTCTGAAAAATATTCCCAGAATCCTGTTTATACAGCACAAAAAGGAGAGCACCAATAATAACTGTCAGGATGCAAAGAATCAAGGTACTGCTACTTCTAACAATCTACCATGAAAAGGCTGTAGAGAGAGGCCAAAGATAAAATAAACTTTCATAGATTTTTCATTGATACCCAATACAATCCGAATGAATGACAATACATGTGTCATCAACTAAATTTTAGGATATTTAACATAACACTGAATAATATTGTTAAAAGGACAAATGCAAAATTGAGGGGAAAACAATTCATTCTAAAGTCATCCCACTTCACAACATATCATATGCACCTCTTGATTCACCATCAAACAATGCTATCTAAACTGCCAACATGTAGCTTCAGAATAAGCAGATCATATTCACATAAACCTTGAGCTAGCCAGCATGCACGATGCATCTCAAGCCAAATCAGAAGATTAAAAATGAATCACAGGACAAACAGAAAGTCCTACAATGTTCTTAGATTAACTTAATAGCACCAAAGACATGTCAAATAGTAACTAAAACCAAAAGAATCTAGTACCCGTACCATGAAGAAATCAGCACAGGTCCAAATCAATGGACCCACTATGAAGGTATATCCAAAACCAAGAGAAAAGGACGAAAAGTAATACAAGTAAACAAAGAGAGCGAAAATTCAGATTTTGTGAAAAATATCTTTGTTCTTCTAACATTGGAATGCTTACACCAAATTACTTATACAAACTAATACAACTCAACAGATTAACAAACTCATAACAGATAAGTAGCTCTCATTTCTTACACACGCGAGTTAACAAGTTCACAACGCAAGCAGTCACCCAAAGTTGGCGTTTCATCAAACACTTGATATGCAGCCGCCATCATGTTAAATTCACAAACCCAACTAAAATGCCAAGCGTCCCACACTATTGACAACATTCAACTCTGATTTAAAAAAGTTTAAATTCATCTCCACTCGGGTGCGAGTCATTGATAATAAGAACAAACCATCAGAGAAATTAAGAAGATGAAAAACGCATGTATATGATATATTTACAATTTATACACACAAAAAACCCAGAAAGAAAAGAGGGTTACCAACGAATCCTTTCCTCCAGTTTCTCTGATTTATGATTCCTCCAAAAGAGCCCTTAATTTTTAGTCTTTCTCCTTGTTTTATTTATTTTCTTTTAGTTCAGTGTTGTTGAGCTGAGTGAATGCCGGTGACGGTGGTACGCGGTTGTGAACTATTAAGTATCAATATATATTTTGTAAGGGTATATGTTTTATCTAGTATTTTACTACACCAAAAATGTTAATATAACAAGTTTAATTTTATTAGAAGTTATTTTTCAATTTTATTAACGTATTGTTAAATGTGCTTCTAAAAGGGTGTTTTTTTTTTTTTGAATTTAGGCAACTAGTAGTTAATATCTAGAGCTACTAGTTACAGATAAAATTAGAGCTAAAACTAGTAGCTAGTACTTAGAGCTAGAGTTAGAGTTAGTGATGAACTCCTTTAGATGCAAAGGAGAAAGACAAGCCTATGGTTGCATTGTAAAATGAGTGGAAATGAGAATGAAGACAAGTTTTGGAGGCCCTTGTAGCAATGGAGTTGAATGACCTAAGGTGGAAGGCATCGAATGACTTATTATCGTAGGGGAAGGTGGCTAGAGGAGCTTAGGGAGAAGCTTAGCTAGCTGTGACTCTCTCATAGGTAAATGCATGGAGTTTACTCAACATAGGTTCATCTACCATTTCAATTCAAGAGTAGTCATTACAACAAGGAGGCTCTTACTTATAGTAAAGAGTTCCTCCTAAATGAAACACACATGCACCTTGAAATGAGATGCAAATGCATAGGATACATGTTCAAATAACCGTCTCGACCAAGCTTTCAAATAGGCTTAGATGTGGCCCAATTTGGAAGCTAAAGGAAATTATATGTTGGCCTTTTATTGGAAAACAATGGCCTAACATTTGGCCCAAAGTAAATCTATGTTATTGCTCCACTTGAAGTCCATCATATCTTCACATCTTCTTTGGCCCATGAGAAAAGCATATGAAGCCCATTAAGCCTATTAGGCTTGTGTGGATCTAGGCCCTGTTGAATCTTCTTCGTCATACTTCTTGTGATTAGGCCTTTTGATGGGCTTGGGCCTGGACTGAAGCTTGGATCTTGAAGTTGGCCTAGACTTGATTCATCATCTTCTCCCCCTTGAAAAGGATTTGTCCTCTTGATGCTTATTATCATCCACTGTATCTAAAAAAGGAATCAAGTCAGTCACATTGAAAGTGGAATGAACACCATATTTAGAGGAAGATCTAATTGATATGCATTGTCATTTATCTTTCTCATGATTTAAAAAGGACCATCACCACGGGACTAGTAGTAGTAAATTGCAGCTTAGTTCCTAACCAAGACCATAAGGTTCTCCAAAAGTGACTAAGGAACATAATATCTCTATCAAACATAATTGTCTTAGATGCAACAATCAAAGTGGAACTTTTTTTATTTTTCTCTTTTTCTCTCCTAGCTCGTAATTGAGCTTGATCTTTTGCCACTTGAATATGGGAGAGTGATATCATTGGTATGACCATTATGATTGGTTTTGTGGTCAAATTGCCATGGTCTACCTAAGAGAATATGACATGCTTCCATTGGAATTACATCATATAAAACTTCATCTTTGTACTTTCCAATGGAGAACTCAATCTCAACATAAACCACTATCAATAATGAGAGACCTAATACCTATAGCTAGTAGCTAGGGTTTCATGTTTCTTAATAATTCTTACAAATATATCATTATATTATCAAACTCCACGGTAAAGCACACATGCAAAATAATTAAATTAACACACTAATGACATACAATGGACTTGAACTCAAGTCCTCTCCACATAACCAAGTACTCTTAACCACTTAAGCTATTACTGTTCCTTGTCATAACTCTCTGCATTAATTACTATATAGATCCCCTCAATTGCATTTATATTAAATAAATATTCATTTATTTACTTAATTTTTTCGCATCTTACAACAAGAGCTAGAGCTAGAGCGAGTACCTATAACTAGTATCTCGAGCTAGTAGTTATAGCTAGTAGCTAATGCTAGTAGCTAAAGCTAATAGCTACAGTTAGTAGCTAAAGCTAGAGCTATAGATAATAGCTAGAGATAGTAGCTAAATCTAGTAGCTAGTAGCTAGAGTTAGAACTATTAGTTAGTAGCTAGAACTAGGGTTAATAGCTTGTAGTGAGAGCTAGAGTTAGTCGCTAGAGCTAGTAGCTAAAGCCTGTAGGTAATGCTAAAAGCGAGAGCTAGTAACTAGAGCTACTACTAGAGATAGTAGCTAGAGCTACTGTTAGAGATAGTAGCTAGTAACTAGAGCTACTGCTAAAGCTAGTAGCTAGTAACTAGACCTAGACCTAGAGCTAGTAGCTATAGCTAGTAACTAATAGCTAAAACTAAAGCTAGAGCTGGAGCTAGCAGCTAGAGCTAGTGATTAGTAGCTAGAGCTAGACATAATAGCTGGTACCTAATGCTAACAACTAGATTAAGTAGCGAGAGCTAATAACTATAACTAATAGCTAGTAGCTAGAGCTAAAGCTAGTAGATATATCTAGTAACTAGAGCTAGTAGTTACAAGCTAGATCTAGAGCTAGAGTTAGCACCTTAAGATAGTGGCTAGTTCTTAGAGCTAGTAGCTAGAGCTATTAGCTAGTATTTAGAGCTAGTAGTTAGAGCTAGTAGCTATAGTTAGTAGCTAAAGCTAACCTTAAAGCTAATAACTAGAGCTAGTGGCTAATATTTAGAGCTAGTAGTTAGAGCTAGTAGCTATAGTTAGTAGCTAAAGCTAACCTTAAAGCTAATAACTAGAGCTAGTGGCTAATTGTTAGAGTTAGTAGTTAGTACTTAAAGCTGGTAGCTAGAGATAGTAGGTAGAGATAATAATAATACCTAATAGCTAAATTTAGCATTTAGAGCTAATGTCTAGAGCTAGTATCTATTGGCTAATAGCTAGTAGCTAGAGCTAGTAACTAGTAGGTAGTTGGTAGTAGCTAGTAGCTAGTGGGTAGTAGCTAGTAGCGGAAACTAATAGCTAGTAGCTAGTAGCTAGTAGCTAGAGTTGGTGGCTAATAACTAGTAGTTAGTTGTTAGTGGTAGCTAGAGTTAGAGCTAGTAGGTAGTAGCTAGTAGATAAAGCTAGTAGCTAGTAGTTAGAGCTAGAGCTAACAGTTGATATCTAGTAGCTTGTGTAAGACCTAAGAAAAGTAAAAATATAAATGCAGGTAATGATATATTTATGACATTTATTGCGAGGAATGAAGATAAGAAATAGTACTAGTTCAAGTAGTTAAAAGTACTTGTTAACCTTGGTTAATGCTAAATAATATTTCTTTTACGCTTGAATTATTTTGATATGTTATGGAGATGGAGAATCACACAAAACCTCTATGTTAATGCAAAATTAAATGACAGTTAATTATTTTTCGTTTTTATTAATTTTATTAATTTGTTTAGGGCTGAAAAATGGTTTAATGGGTTAATGAGTTAGGAATTAAAGGGGAAATTTCGTGTAGCTCATAGGGTAGAATTTTTAGAGAACCGAAAGGGGACCAAAGGGGAGCATAGACGGCTAGAAAGGGTTGCAGGGGGTAAAGACAAAGGCTAGAGTAATTTCTGGCCAAAGAAGATTACTAGAATTGCTTTAGGAGTAGGAAATTTCAGATAAGGAGAGTTAATTAGATAATATTTTTTATGTATATGTTGTCTTGTGATTTTCTATGTGTTGTCTTGCGATGTTCTATTGGTCTTTCTGGAGGTAAGGTTGTTATTAGGGATGTCAAAAAAATCCGTACCCGCGGGTATCTGCGAATAAAATCCGCAATGGGTAGAAAAAGGATATTAAAAATGGATACCCGCTACCCGCGGGTACGAGTATTTTTGATACCCGTACCCGCTAAACTCACACCTCTTGACATTCTTCTCTTTCCTTTCTTTGAGATTAGGCATATACATCAAATTTTATATAGACAATGACGTTTATGATATGCTTGTTGTCAAATGATAGAATCAAAATAAAAATCATTGGCATGTGGCAATTGAGGTTTATTATTTGCTTATTTTGTTTATTTTTCAGGAACCAATAGGAGAAAGTGAATTTGTTGATCAAAGCACTAATTAAAGAATTTGAATTGTGTTGAACGTCATTTTATATTTACTTTTACAATTATTTGGACTTGTATAAACTTGAGTTTATTTGAACTTTTATTTAAAATTTATGATAGTGATGTATTTTATTTTATTTTATTTGAATTTATAATTAAATATTTGTTTTTTAAATAATTTTGCAAATATCCGCGGATACCCGTGGATATGAAAAAAATAGGCGAATACCCGCACAATGGATACTGACGGATATGGGTACGGGTACGAGACATATATTTATCTAGCGGGTAGGGTACGGGGGAGTTACTACCTGTATCCGTCCCGTCCCGTTGACATCTCTAGTTGTTATTGTATTATAAAGATTTTACGTGTTAGTGGTGATGTGATTTTGATATGATTTATGAAAAATGATGCTAAGTTGAATTTGGGGTTGAATTTGGGATTGAATATGTGAGAATCAGTTGAGAAATTAACATTTAAGATGTTAATTTTTTATATACGAAAGGGAACTTGGGATTAATTGGATGTTTGAAAATAAAATTTAGTTGGATGAATCAATGTTTAAGCTTGTTGATGATTTTTCGATATGCGTGGTAGTTTCTATAAAGATGTTTTTTTTTTTGTAATCGTTTCCTTTTATAAAGCTTAGATTTTTTTATACACAGGGAAATGTATTGGACCTATGGTTTTTTCATGATTCCATTATAATTTTAATTAAAATGGTTAAAGCAGTACTGGTGTGGAATTGAAAAAGAATGTTTAGTGTGTGTTGACGCGGTCCTCATAGGTTCGGGAGCTATATGGTGTTTAAGTGTTTGAATCCAGATTGTGTAGAATAAAAATAGTTTTTTTACACCATGTTTCTTTCAGAAATTAGAAAAAAAAAAGTATATTTTTTTTAATTGATATAATAAGTTAAATCAAAGTTAAAGGATATAGTATATTCATTTATAGATTTGGAACAATGTAGCAACGGATATACAAAGGAGAATTTAAGGATTTAGGTATTGTGTTGACATTGAAACTTTAATCTAAGAAAAAAGATGGTGATGTAATTATAAAAAGTGCAGTAGAACTATGTTTTGGTTCAACATCTTGTCTCTTTATATTATTTTAATATAATATATATAAGTTAAAATATGTTATAGGTTTTTTTTTTCAATGCTGCTGTTGTTGTTGTTTTTTTTTTACATAGCAATGTTGTTGTTGCTGTTTATTTATTTTCAATGACGTTGTTGTTGTTCATTTATTTTCAATGCTGATGCTGCTATTTATTTATTTTTAATGTTATTTATTTTTAATGTTGTTGCTACTAGTCATTTAGTTTCAATAGTTGTTGTTTGTTATTTTCATTGATGTTGTTACTATTTGTTTATTTTCAATGCTGCTGCTGTTTTTTTTATAGCAAATGTTGTTACTGTTTACTTATTTCAATGTTGTTGTTGTTGCTGCTCATTTATCAATGCTGCTGCTGTTTGTTATTTTCATTGTTGTTGCTGTTTGTTTATTTTCAACTACTGTTTTTTTAGCAAATGTTGCTGTTGTTGTTTATTTGCAATTTTGCTGTTATTTATTTTATAGTATTGTTGCTGCGATTGTTTTCAATTCAAATGTGTTGTTATTTGTGAATCCTAATATGAACATGAAGGATCTCTTGATAATGGTATGTGTGGCTAAATTCAAGGGTGCAAATTGGTAATGTATGGGTGTTAAAACATGATTGATGCATATGATTGGTGATGATGTAATTTGAGGTATGTTGAAATGTAAAAATATGCAATTCGGTATTTTGAACATGTGCCTGTGATGATTGAGGTGGTAAAAACACGGATTTTGCAGCAATTAAACCAGTTAAATCGCATACTGGTGTAGTGCTTGACAGTGTGGATTGGACCGCTAGACGATAGTAGGGATGGCAACGGGGCGTGCATGGGTTTCGCTATCCCATACTCATCTCCGTAAAAAAAATTTATCCCTATTCTCATACCCAAATCCAACAGGTATCAAACTTTTGTCTCATCCACATCTCTGCTGGGTAACTGGTATAATCACGTACCCATACCCATACCAGTTTTTTTACTACTTCAATATTAATTATAATTAATTTTTATAAAATAATAAAAAATTATGGTAAAAAAAACATAATATTATCAAATATTCAATATTAGAAGGATGATTGTTTCTTCGATATCAAATACTTTAAAACAAATTATAATTGTTTACATTTTGGATTATAATACCAAATAAAATTTCATGAGAACCAAAACATTTATTAAATTTGCAAATATTAATGAAACATAGTTGATAAAATTTAAAAATATTTTTTTAAAAATATAAAAAGAAAACAAATATTCAAATTAAAATATATTTTAAATGTTTGTTTACTTCAATCTTTTAAATTCTAATGAATCTCTTTTTTATACACTAATAAAAGTTATGATACATCATTTGATCAAAATGATACAAACATTACAAAAAAATATATTTTATAGTGGCATTTATTTGTCGTCAGTTTTATAAAACAGACGTTATGTTATTCAAATTTTAAATTTATATTTTATTTAGAGTCAGTTCAAAACCGACGGAAAGTATATATCTTGATTTTTTCTTTCTCTTTTTTTCCGCTAACAAATTCCTCTTTTCAGTATCCCACACCACATCATTCTCTCTTCGTGAATGTATGGACTGAAGCTTCTTCTTCTTCAAGCAATGCATTGAAGCACTCCTTCTTCTCTGTTTATTCTATTCGTCAACGGTATTCTCTTATTTTCCTGAAAGCCATCACATGGAGCTATTCTCTGCAGATCCATTTTCTCCTCCATGAAAATCCTTTTGGTAAGTGTTTTTCTCTTTAGGTTAGTTTTTTTCTCTTCTTTATTTTGATTTAAGTTTCAAATTATTATAAACCTTACCTGTAACTTCAAATTTTACTAACCCTAACTTAAATTTTGAATCCTAATCTTTAACGTGTTATAAAACTGAAATGTCATTTCCCCCTAATGAATCACAACTAGTTATTTTGCAACTGATATGAAAAAGTTTCTCATCTAAAAAATACAAATAGTGATGCATTTAAGTGTCAAGGGAGAATAAAGACTGTACTGGTCGAAATGCTATTATGTTTCACTAGTATCCTAAAATCAAGTAGTAATAGTTGTTATTTTAATCACCGTATGTGAGATATATGAGTTAAGAAAATGGTGGTCAAATCTCTTCATGAGGTAAGGCACTAGCTAATAACAGAGGACCAAGTTGGAATATAAGGACCAGAGGATGTCTGTTTTTAATGTGAACAATATTGCCTTTTTTCCCTATTAATTATTTTAATCAAAAAGTGTAACTCATTGGGAGAATTGGTTTGTGAACCCAATTGCAGCATTACAAGTTGTCATGTGGCACTTTACCATTTTCTAGTAGCAAAGCATATCAAACTTTTACATATTACATATTACATGTGTTCAAAACGTTATTTAAATTTATGGTGCTAGGTTAGCATGTTGATATAGTTGTTTGTAGTCAAATAGTGCAACGTGAATGGTTAATTGTTTTCTATAATTGAAAAAATAGCTTCACAAATTAATTTAAGGTTCAACATACAAACTTACACTTCTCATTTTGGTGATTTCAACCTTTTTATATAACCTTCAGGTGACCAGTAAGAAATTGCCCTTGATTTTTGTTTGATGAATTCAACATTGAAGGAGATATAGAAAATATCCTCAACAAAAGGTGATATGTTGTCACTTCTTTTTATAACTTTCAATATGTATTATCCTTGTCTTTATTATCTATCTTTTATTATCTTCCCGTGTTTGAGAATATCTTAAAAGATCTTGAGCATTTCATGAAATCAACTAGTTGTCTAATTGAGGAGGCAATCTTAGTTATCACCTTTTGTTCCACAATTTATTTAGGGTTATTAGTCTTAATGTACTGGTTGGTTTGTGAAATGAAAGTAATAGTAATACTAGTATACTACACTAGTGCTTAAATTATTATCTATTTCAGTATAAAGAAGATTGTTGGAAAAGTATTTTTATTTTAGTACCGGTAGATTTATGAGAAATATTGTGAAGTTGTTTGATTTGAATTAAGATGAAAATACTACATTACCATTACATATAAAGTTTGACAAATTTTATAATTGATTATCCAATAGGAGAAAAATAATCAATACAAACATTTATTTCAATAGGATTTATATGAAAACAATAAAAGAAGATGCAAACGAGGTTTCTAATGTTAGTTCTATTTAATTGTCTATTTTTAATTTTGTCTAATGAGATAATGTACTTCATATAATTTATTGATTTTTTTTGTTGCCTATAGAGATCTAATTATATGATTTATATTATACTAGGTTTTTCTCTACTAGGTAATAATGTATGATATAAAATTTTTTGTATATGTAATTTAAATTGTTTTACACCATCATATATCTCTTATTTCTATATTCACTTAATGATTATAATTCATTATTTATATTTAGAGATGGATAAATCTTGGATTAAGTTGCCACGCAATACACCAGAGTATTTAGTGGAGAACTCGAGAAGAAGTATATGACCATTTGCTTTGTAAACCCTTTCCTCAAGGTTACACATTTTGGTGTCGTCACGGGGAGCTAATATCGAGTGAGCCTGTATTGGTAAATGGATATGACACAACAAATACAGAATATGAAGATCCAATGCAAATAATGATAAATGATGCATTTGGATTGTTTGACATGTACACCAATGCAGAGTCATTTACATCATCATTTGAACATAGAGATGATGTTAAAGGAGGTGTATTAGAATCACAACATGGAGGAAATAGTATGGCTCAAGAGTTATTTGATTTACTTAAAGATATGGAGCAACCACTCTATGATGGATGCACAAAGTTTTCAAAATTGTCTTTCTTGGTGAAATTGTATCACATTAAAGTTCTTTGTCTAATTAGGAACAAAGTAATGGACATGATCCTTGAGTTGTTGCACGATGCCTTTAAACATGCAAACATTCCTTCATCTAATTATGATGCAAAGAAGCTGCTCAACAAGCTTGGTCTTCATTACACTAAGATTCATGCTTGTCCTAACGATTGTATGTTATATTAGGGACAAGATGAAGGTAAAGAGGAATGCAAAACATGCAAGATATCTAGATGGAAGCAAAAGGGTCATGAAACTACTAGTGAACACAATTTGATTAATGTAAGTTCTTCTTATCATATCCCATGATTAGCTATAAAACTCCAATATATTTGTAGAAATAATTAATTATTCGTTTACTTTTATTATTGCAACAACAATAAAGTTCTAGTGACCATCATTCCTCATCAAATGCTAACACCAATCAACCTTAGAAATACTTTGAAGTTCGTATTCTACTTATTATTGCAGTTATGATGTTTTAACTAAACTATGGTTTAGACCTTATGCTCTATTAGAATGTTTTAGATCTTATGCTTGATATTAGGACTGCAGGTATGATGATGATATAGTGACCATGTTGTCATCATTTTGACCATAGACCTTATACACTTTTTGAATCCGACTTTTGAACACTGAATTTGCATTGAGTGAGAATATCTGATTTTGAATTCCCTCCAATTGGAAATGAGTGACAATATTGTATACACTAATTGTATTCTTACACAGCATGATTGTGGTGTCTTCCGCCTATCATACTACATGTTTGGTTTGGTATCAGATTAAGTTAAAAGGATTCTGAACCAATGACATTTAATTGGAAGTGGATCCAAGTTTCTCAAGTACACTACATTTGGTTGATGTTGTTGGTCTTTATTTTGAAACAACTTGGAATGTATCATTACTTAATGTTCTTTATGTAGGCATCTCCACTTAGTTTGAGAATTTAGGAACATATACAGATTTGACTGGATAGTGAAAATATTGGTCCCCTACATATGCATGACATATGAATATAACACCTTTTTCTTATATTTTGTTTAATGAAAGATGCAAAGCATCTTGTGTGTAAGACCCGGAAAAATTGAATAATTAAATAAATAATTATTTAATAAATGTGGGTAGTGGAAGCCTTTATAGAATTTAATGTTTGTTGTTGTGATGTGGAAAAGTACTAGCTCAAATGGTCGAGAGTACTTGATTGTGTGAGAGGACTTAGGTTTGAGTCTTATGTATGCCAATTGTGTGTTATTTTAATTTATGCATTATTTTGTTAATATATTTGAATGCTAGACGTGATAATATAATTCTAAGATTATAGGAATTATCACAAATGTGAATTGGTTGAATTAGTTATGCATTTGACTTGTTAATTGAGTGGTTGTGGGTTCAACCCTTGCTAAGAACAAATTAATCTCTTTATTTTTGCTAAAACACTTGTGGTCTGAAGGTGAAAGGGTGGGAAAGCCCTAGAGACAATGGGCAGCCAAGGAAGTTGGGAAAAACAGCCCATAATGCCGATGAAAGGTAATAATAGACATTAAAAAGGTCATTTTTCGTTTTATTTCTTTTTACCACAATTAGGAGTCATATAAAAGGGGAGAATTAGGCAATTAGAAGGGTTTTAGAAGTCTGAAACCTAGAGTGAGAAGAGAGCACAAATTTTGAGTGGGAAAGTGAATTTGGGATTGAGAGCAAAGATGTAGTTGATTGGGAGAGCAAAGGAGGGTTCTTAGATATCACAAAGCCAAGGTTAGACAACCATTTTGAAGCAAGGATTCACAGGTTAGGGGAGCTCTATGTTTTGGATTGTTAATTTTCACAAATGAATTGCATAATTTGATGCTTGTGTGCCCTGAAATTTCGTGCTCTATGTGTTGGGGATTGGAATTTTGTGGTTTTTGTACACTGTATGATTAACCCCTTAAATGGTGTATGAATAAGATAAGGGTTTTTGCAATGCATGTTGGGTATGGTCTCATCTCATGTTTGAGAGTCAAATTGGGGGTTATAACATGTTCTGGAGAATGACTTGTAAATAATATACCATTGGATGATTTGATAATGAGCAAATTGTGTTTTGGTATTGTATTATGGTCTGGAGTTGTGTTCTGTGTTCGTAGTAGTGAAAATGTCTGGTTTTCTCGCCCAAGCGAGCTAGGCTCGCCTAGGCTAGAAAACCATAAACGCGAGATTATTTTTGCGCGAACAGCTCGCTCAAGCGAAGGCTCAGAGTTTTGAGCGACAGGTTATCTCGTTCAAGCGAGTGCATCTCGCCTAAGCAAGAAATCGAGAGTTGTGAAGACTTGATTTGGTGCATTTCGCCCAGGCGAGAGGTTCTCGCCTAAGCAAGAACTCGAGTTTGGTTTTGTGTATTGCTTAACTCGCCGCCTAGGCGAGGGTGATGAAGTTAGGCGAAGGGAGGGCTCGCCCATGCGAGACAGGCTCGCCTAAGCGAGACTTCGTATATGAGCCATGGTTATCGAATCGAGATTCGTATCGTGCATCGTTTTGTGAATTTTTTTAAATCGTGAATCGAATCTTACTTTGAATCGTAAGATACATGATAAATAAAAAACATTAAAAATATCATATATTATAATTAAATCAAGATCTCCAATTTAAATGTTACATCTTAATTTTATTCTTTCATTCATCATCTCCAAGATCAATGTCACTTAGATCATCTTCTTCATCTAATATAACATTCTATGGCAACTCATCTTCATCTTCTTCATCCTCTTCCTCAACTTCTTCAACCATCCCTTCAATTCCATCATCATTTGCTGGTGTAGTAGATTTTCCCTTTATGTTTAAGTTTCTTGGACCCCTCTTCCTTTTCTGGCTTGGAGCTCCCTCTTCAAGAGTAAAAGATTCATGTATATCCATCCATGAAACATCGTTTGGTAGACAAGGATCCTCTTTTTCAGTAATCCACTCATCATCTGATTCAATATCAGATAGACATATAGGATCATAAGTATCTCCTTTCTCTTCTTTAACCTTTTGTCTCATTTCAAGTTGAAGATTATATTTAACAAAGACAAGAGCATTTAATCTTTGTTGTTCCAAGCGGTTTCTTCTTTTGGTATGGACTTGATCAAATATGCTCTAGTTTCTTTCACAACCAGTAGCACTACAAGTGAGACTTAAAATTCTCAATGCTAGATTTTGCAACTCTTTACCTTCAACACCATAACTTTCCCACCAAAGAGCTGCAATGTCAAAACTAACATTTATAATTTTGAAATTATGCTTTTAATAAAATCTTGAAAAAAAAATTTATACCAGGTTGCTTCTTATCCCTAGTGTCAATTGCCATGCTTCTTCCAAATAATCCTTGGGCTTTCTTAAATCTATCAAGTTGTTGATCAAGTTGAAATCTAATCCTTCTATCAGGGATCATTTTTTCTATGGTCTCATACAAACCATATGAAACCTCTTCATCTGGATTGAAGTTTTTGTCATAATGAAATCTAATATAAAAAAGAAGTATAGTGTTATAGTTATGAAATTGTAATCTAAGAAAGTATAGTGTTAGTTACTTACTTAGGATTAAGGTAGTAAGCAGCATGAAGAGGTCTATGTAACTGCAAATTCCAACGAGTATCAATTATTTTCCACACCTTTTTATAACGAGATTCTTCATTCTTGAAATTTGCAGCTATTTGCTCTTTAGCTCTATCCATAGCT
>Ga0214543_1005469_pt1 | contig 23349 bp, 7 predicted proteins | sample CNSS2metaG_FD_160094 | JGI IMG/M metagenome (GOLD analysis project Ga0214543, IMG submission 160094) | Root nodule microbial communities from cowpea collected in UCLA plant growth center, Los Angeles, California, USA - CNSS2 | ecosystem: Host-associated > Plants > Roots > Nodule | place: USA... | reverse complement strand
ACAAGATTGCGGAATAAAATGGAAGATGAATTTCTTGCCGACAATATGATTATTTACATTGAAAAAGAAATAGCTGAAAATTTTAGTTCTGATTCAATTATTGATGAGTTCAGGGATCTGAAGGAACGAAGGGCAATCTTTTAGATATTTGTGATTTCTTTTTTAATTATCGTTATATTAAGTTATGAATTCATTTTTATTGTGTTAGTGACAATAATGAAATGTATAAATTTTGGATGTATTATTTGGGCTCCCCTAACAATGTTGGTCAAGATCCGCCACTGTCCATCCACTAACGCTCTTTGAAGGGATTAATTCTGTCTTTTCATTGTGAATTATTGTCATTCCTCCCTTCTTTGGAACTACCTAGACAAGACTGACCCAATCATTATCTGAAATTGGATAGATCATTCCAAATTCAAGTAATTTTATTACCTCATTCCTTACAACTTCTTTCATACTAAGGTCAAGGCATCTTTGTGGTTGAGTTACTGTTTTATAATCTTCCTCCATTAGGATCTAATGCATGCACTAGGAAAGATTGATTCCCTTCAGATCTAATAAGGTTTATCCAATAACTCCTTTGTTAGCTTTCAATACTTCCACCAATCTTTGTTCTTTATTTTTGGTCAATAAGGTGATGAGAATGATAGGCTTGGCACTTTTTTGAAGGAAAACATTTTAGGCTTGGCACTTTCATCATCGTGAACACATATTTTTAATTTGTCCTTATCAACATCTATGATCACCTTGGTTGTCTTCACAAAAAGTCTTCCAAGGATGAGAAGGAATTTATAATCCTCTTCCATATAAATAACTACAAAGTGTATAGGAAAGAAGATTTATCTACCTTAACCAGTGTTATAATTTTGGCAAGCGCACTAAATTGTTTAAGTAATAAAATGGAAAGTCCAGATATCGTAATCCTAGGAGACTTGCATTGTTTAGAAAACTAGGATTCTTTACTAATTTCGGTAAAAACTTTGAAGGATAAAATAAATATTGAATATTGAATGTTCGGATATTTTAAAATCTAGAATGCAATTAAATTGGTGAAAGTTCTTATGTGGCAAATACTTTACTATGGTTGAATTTCATGCATCAAATCAATATGAAAACACTAACAATATATTTTTAATTCCCGACTCTAGAATTCACACCACTATCTAACAGGTCTTAATTTCTTAAAGACAAGTGTAAACTTTAATAAAAACCCTAATGTCTCAAACCTTTTCTCATTAAAATATCGCATTAAGCCTTAAGTTCGGATGTTTAAGAATGGCCAATGATGAACTTTATGTCTAGATGCCTAATTAGTTCTTCTATTATAGTCTAGGTTCTAATATTGTGTCTAATGATTAGATACCCAAAAATATTAAATCAATCAATTCATGTAGTTAAGATTGAGAATAGAACACAAGAGTATGGGAAAGAAATATATTGAATAGCAAAAATCATAAAAAGTTAAGATACATTACGTCCAACTGATGAGTGTGAGTTTCATACCCATTTTGCAATTTAAGAAAATAGGGGAAAATGCATGCAAGGTTCGGTGAATGGATGCCAGCCAGAAAAAGCGGATGGATGAATAAAACCACAAACAGATACAAATCACATAATTGAAAAAGGGAAACACGAATTAAACCAAAACGTGAGTGGATGGTGAGTTGGTATGAAGTTGAAACGCGAATCGAACGGAGAATGGAATGAATGGAAGAAGCCACGCCACTTGGGGATAACACCAAGATGAGCAATAGAGGACGTCACTACTTGAGCTGAACACTAAAGATAAGACCATAGATGCTACTTATAGTCCCCAACAACAGCGGGGAAAACTTGTTATGGAATTGGCAAGTGTACAAAATCGTACAAGTAATAAAATGGACAAGTCCAGATATCGTATCCCATAGGGACTAATGTGGTTTATATTTAAAGGATTGTTTACTAATAAAGTTGCAAAGAACAAAACATGTTTGGTTTAGGGAAAATAAAGTGAGAATTAAATTGTAAAGAATAAAAGGAATTGACATAATGGAAACAAAGAGCTTGATTTAGAAAAATATAATATAAAAGCTTCACCGGGATTGAGTTTCATAATTTCATTGAAAGTAAAAATCAATAAACAATATAATTCAATTTTTGTCTCTCACATTCACATCATTTGTAACATGCCTCGATTTCGTCGCAAACAAGCCTAAACTAAAATAATAAAAATTTTGTCTAGCAATTTTTATGATTACGTTTGCATTAATGAACAATACGTTGATGTTTAAGAATGCCCAATGACCACATCTATGTCTAGCATGTGAAATCAATAGTTGTTTTATCCTACTTATGTTTCCCAAACTATCTTTTAAATCAGCCGGTACTCCCACATATGCACCACATCTAGAACATGTAGTTAAAGATCATAAACTAGACTTGTAAACTATCTTTCAGATCAGTATGGAAACTCGTATGTGCAAAACAAGAATTATATTGAATGAAGTTAAAACAAGAATAAAATATAAGAGATTATGGAAAAGAATTATATTGAATGAAGAATTCACAAAGAATTAAGAATACATTGCACCTAACTACCGTGAATGAGGGAGTTAGCTACTCCTAACCATACTGAAGACTATGCTGATATTGAAATCGAATGTCTCCATCCGTTAGAATGCCCTTCTACCTTCAAGTGAAGAGATATTAATCTTTGAAGATTCCATATCTTTGATACATTCCTCAAATCTTATCATTTGTAATTTGAATAACTAACATTGTGGGTATATGATATTGTTGATAACCTTTGGCTAGTCAATATTTCACTTATTCTGTTGATAATATTTGACTAGTTAATATTCCACTAATTATGTTGATAATTTTCTTAAATCTCTGAGATTTTCACTTATTTGTAAATGATATTCCAAGCTTTTATCTTTTCCACTTTTATTCAATAAAACTTGAAATATCAAATAAAATCCAAAAATAAAATAATAATGAAACATAAAAATAAATAAAAAAAAGCGCCTTCTATTTATAGATTTTTAAAACGCACAATTAGTTGCGCGAATGGACCTCTTTTAGCTGGGTGAGTTTAGTTGGCTCGTTGGGCGAACGGGACGAATCTACTTTGGGCATGAAATTTATAATTGGAGTAACCAATTTTTGGATTACTAATGTTGTTGATATTTGATTTATCCAATCCTAGTTATAATCTTCCTAAATCTCTATGATTTCCACGTTTGGCATGTTGAAAACACCTACATGAATTATTTGAGAGCCTCATCCATTTTGGTTAATTTGTCCTATTGATGGGGTTGCTGACTCTGGTAAGTTGCTTGCTTTTGATTGGGTTTAGCATAGTAATTATAATTGTTCCTCCAATTTGAATTGTTTGAGTAACCTTTTAGCCACCTAGAGTTGTTCATGTAGTTGGCATCCTCTATTTATGTTGGTTTAGTTGTTGTGCAATGACCATTTAGATGGTCTCCAGCACATGAGTCACATCATCAAAACTATGATTAGGAATTCTCTTTAGTAGTTATTTGAATCTCTCCCATGCTTCACAATCTGGTTCATTTGCTCCTCTAGAGAATGTTTTTATTACATATTTGACACTAATATATCTAGATGGGAAGGGGAGGGGGGCAAATTCTGGTCAAAAACTTCTTCTCCACATTCTCCCACCTAGATAGGTTTTGGCTAGGATTTGATTGCAACTGTGTCTCAGCTCTTTCCGTAAGTGAGAATCGAAATAATATAGGATAAATTGCCTCCTCGTCATCACATGGTAATTCCATGGTGCCAATAAGTTTGTAGAAAGTGGACAAGTGGTTGTAAGGATTTTTATAATCTAGTCTTGAAAACGGTTTGATGTGATCAAAGATAGCAGGGTTGGTTTCATGTCTACTCCTTTTATTGGTTTGACTATGCTGGAAAAATGTCTTGGTCCTTGATTTTGAGCATAGTCTCCCAATAATCTTCTTTGTACAACATCTTTTGCCATTGGTTCCTATTGAGGTTGTTGAACTAGGGTTGAAGTGCATGGCTCTCTGTGTTGCGTACTTAACCTTTCTTGCTTCTTCTGTTTTCTAGTTTTGCTATTATCTCTTATTGTTCTTTCTATCTCAAGGTCAAATAGGTAATTTTCAACCTATTTTCTTCTTTGCTTACATGAAGCACTAAAAGGCAATTGAGCATAGAAAAGAAACTATTTAAACCTAAAAAAATTGAATTCACAACCTTATACATAGATTTACAACAAATCTGAACTTATTATAGCTACTGATTAATTTTACTCAAATCCTTGACAAATCTACACATCGACCTCGTTATTGGTAAAGTCCAGCTAGTGCACTAGTTCAATTATAGTAAATAAGTGTTGTATCCACAAGGATTTGTTCAAATTTATTAGTAACCTTATATCAATCTTGATTTGGAATAAAATTGTACTTTGGTGGTTTAATATTGATCCAGACAATTACAAATTAAGTTGAATAAAACTAATGAGAATGAGCATGTTGGGATTGACTTTCACTACTTTGTTCCTACTGCACTATTATTGTTTTTCTAAGTATTAAATCGTTATTCAATGTTCCTAGAAGTATTGCGTTAATTATAACACCAGTGCATAAAGGATATTTAGCAGCGATTATCTTTGTCATTATGCCCCGGTTCCAGAATCGAAGCATATAAAGTTGAGGCCAAAAAGGGTCAGCTTTTGGTCTCAGGTTTCACCCGAGAAAGAAAACTCCCTTTCTATCTCGGTTCTACTAAGAACTGAAGCCATATATTTCCTCTTTCTACCTCGATTCAACTAAGAATCGAAGCCATATACTATATTTTTCTGCCTAAGCAATATAAAATACCCTATAGGGTGCCTCCTTAAAGTCTCCAACACCACAACCTTCAAATAAGGCATCCTTTTCAAATGCTCTTCCTCAATCTCTTCATCACCTTCAACAACATTCTTAATTTCATCAAACACATTCTCTTGCACATGCTGGTACTTCACCAAATTCGCCATGCACCATAGCCAAGTCATCACTGTTGTATCAGTTCCACCTATCATAAACTCAGCACACATACTCACTAACTCTTCATCCCTCAACTTGCTTCCATTGCTCGAGAGCTTCATATAAAAAAGGGCATCCACATAAGCCTTAAACTCTTCAACAACAAGCTCGCCCTTTATCTTCTCCTGGCGTGCTTTTATGATAGGAAGGAACACATTCACCTGATCTTCATGAATTTTCAAGATCTCTCTCCACAGCCCTCTGAACACGATCTTAGACAAGAAAGGTGCAACATTCAACATATTAAATTTAATGAAGTTGTGAAGAAAACCATGATGTACCCTTTGTATATTCCTCACGGTTCTCTCATCAAATTTCTCTCCGAAACATATGAAAGAAAATAGCGCATACAATGCATAGCTGAAATGCTCATCCATTGGTACTACCTTGTTTCCAGACTCAATTTCCTCCGTAATGTGTCTCTTTAATATGTTCAATGCCCACTTGCGACAATAAGAATATGATTTTAATTGAGAATGTCAAAAATAACATAGAAAAGCAAAAACAACCAAAAATCTCAACAAAACGCAAAACAGTAAACCAAATTGTAAAAAAGAGTATACAAAACGGAAAAAAGGGAATGCGTTTTCAACTTACCCCTTGCGAGAAATGGTGGCGCGACGATGGCTAGAAGTGGGGAAGAAGGCACCGTAGAGACTCGTCGGAGCAGTGGCTGTAGAGGCATTCGCAGAGTGGTGGAACTGTGGTGGTCCGTAATTTCCAAGAGAGAGAGAGAGAATAGGGAATTGAGGTTGCAGGCGCAGGGAAGAAGAAGAACAGTGAAATGGGTTCGCGATTTGAACCCTAATTAAAGGATATGACCTTAGTTCAATTTTTAACCGAGGCATAAAAGCCTTTTTGCACCGGTTTCCTTGACATCTGAGGCCAAACATCAAACGCCTAGTGGCATTTTTGGAATATTAGCAAAGCTTTTGGCTTCGAGTCTTTAAAGTCGAAGCATATAAGGCCTTTTGGCATTGGCTTTTTTAGAACCGAGGTAGAAAACCCTTTTTGGCTTTGGGTGAACAGTGAAGTGAGGCATAAAAGTTAGTAGGAATTGCAAAAATGTCATCGTGTCATTATATGCTTCGATTCTTGGATAACTGAGGCATGTAAGGCGAGTTAAAAACACAAATATGCACTAGTGTAAAGCAACTCCTTAACTTTAGAACCTAAGGAGTTCAAACTTAGTTGGATTCCTCCAACCCTGATTGAATGAATCCTTACAATAAGAACAAGCATTTATAACCAACTAAAGCATATAAATATATTCCTAGCATCTAACAACAATAGATGATTTGATTGGATCTTAACTTAGATCAATTTCCCAACTCAATCAAAGTTGATGAAATAAAATGAGTGACAAGTTAGTCCAAGCATTAAACATGAATCAAATCATTAACATCTGAAGCATTTAAATAAATAGAAATCAGTACTAATACAAAGAATCCATACAAATTACATTCAATTAAAACACAAGTGAATTCAGTTGCTCATGATGGATCTAAAGCAATAATTACAAGTTGTTTTTCCTTTCTTCTGTCTCTTACAAAGTTGTTTAAAATTTACAAGAGATGTGTTTGAAAGAAGTCCAAGAAAGAAGCTAAAATCTGAATGCAAATATTACTTTGTCTTTATAGACTTCTAAGGTTTGTGTTTAGCTCCAATCACGGTGATAAGCACTTGGGTTTTCCTCCATGGTAGGTTTCTTTCTAACTCAAACCCTTTTTGTGATGGTCAGCTACGGAGGTTTCCTCCTAAGGTTGGTTGCCTCCATTGTGCAGCTCCCAAATGTGGTGCTTAAGGTTTCTTTGTTATGAAGTTTGTGGCTTAAGCACCAACATTGTTGCTTAATTGTTAAGGCAAAATTTGAATCCTATATAATCACCTTCCAACATTCGGCTACAGTTTTGGAACTCAAATAAATATTCAGTATATATTAACAAATAAATATTATTAATGGGTTATGTTTTTATCATATATCAAATATTATCGTATATCTTGTAAATATCATATTTCTCTTTTTTTAGAGTGGTTAAAATATTACATGATCTCATATTTAGATTCTTAATGATCGGACGTATTTTGGACTTGCTAATATACACTATTATATATTATAATAATGGGTCAGATGGATACATAAGATATTTCTAATACATTAATATATTTTTTTCTCTTGTAAAGAGTTATCCTTATATTTATTTTTCATTTGAGTGTAAATTTCTGGAACTTTTAGATATTTTAGTTAGATATAGAATTATGTTTCTATGGATAGTTGATTTATATAATTATTTTTTTGTTAAGATATTTTTTTTTTGATGATTTTAGAAATATAAGAATTATAATTTTATAAGGATGACTTAAACATTAAAAAAATATAAAATGTTTAGACAGAAACATAAGTGCATTTATACTAAGTATCTTTTATTTTTCATTCTAACTTATATGGTTATGTTTTTTTTATCCAATTTTAACATACTATATTATTTGATTTTGTGTTTAAATATTTAAGTGTAAAACATGCTATTTTAAGCATAAGATTTTGTCATATGTAAGCGTTTTTTTTAATACAATTGATGTAGTGTAACTACAAATTGTGTGACTAAATAGATGTACATACTTGGATTGATATATTTTGTCCAAACAGATACAAATTATTACAACCGAGATTGTGATAGGATGACAAATAAAAAATACGAAATTTTTAATAGAATTTTAAAATTTTCACCTTAATTTATTCTGAAAAATTATTGAGAAACCATAAAAAAATGTATTCTACAAAAATTAAATTTTAGATTCAAGAGTTCGCTATACCTAGAACATATGTTAACACCGCGGAAGAAATAAAATTAAATACAGAGGATGAGGGTGAAAACATAAAAGTATTATGAAATTAATGGATGTACATTGACTTGCTCAAAGTTATTGGTGATTAATTATTATTGATGTTATCATTAACTATTGTAACCATTGAATTGTAACCATTGAATTATATCATTTGGGTTGTCTTTTGCATATATAAATAGGAACTTTTCTTATTGGTAATGAAACATAAAAAATTGTCTCTACTATCTCTTCTCCTTTGTTTTCTAACACGTTATCAGTATGAGTTTCTAATCAACTGAGTCACCACGAGGTTCTAATTAACTGATCTAATTCTCTTCCCTTGTGACTCACTTGTTCGGATCGGTTCTTTTGCAGAACATTTCTGTAACTCCAGATTTCAATTTCTTCTCTCTCACATTCATTTTAATTTTCCATTCATAAAGCACGTTTTCATTTCGAATTTTTTTTCTTTTTCCTTCTCAATTTCAAAGCCTAGCTTTTATGTCTTCTTTTCTTTTCTAGGTGATTTCTGTTGTAAGGCCCACTTTTTCTGTCCTAAGGTTTAAGGGTCTAACCTTATCTGTTTGGCCTAAGGCTAACCCATAGGGTGCCCCAAAATCCCTTTTCTAGCCCTAACCCTCTCATTTTGCGTCCATTTCGCAAGACAACTCCTTTCCTCATTCTCTCTTCTCTCATTTCAGAGTTCTGCTGGTTTGAGCCAATTTCTCCTATGGGCTAGTCAGAAGCCTTCTTCAAGTAAGTCGAACACCCTTCTTCTTCCTTTTTCATCGTGAGCGCGTCAGTATTGTATAAGGTGTATCCTTATAACCCTATCTTCGTTCTTGTATGAATTTTCCAGCTCACGAGTTTGTTCTTGGAGTTGTGGTGCTTGTCTACTGGGTGTCAGTGTTATTTTGCTAGCCTCTATTCAAGTAAGGGAAGCTAGGGTTCACTATTTTTAAGTTATTTTGCATGTTTAGTCTGTTTTACATTATGGGTGCTTGATTCATGTTGTTGGTCATGTGATAATACATTGCTTGTGTTGATGATATGATTTGAATCTGGCTTTGCACGTGTGAGAGTTGGTGGATTCTGCTGAACTCGCCCAAGCGCGCTGGGTGGTCGCTTAAATGAAAAGACTCGCTTAAGCAAGGAGCTCTCGCCTGAGCGAGAACAACTGCAACCCATCCCCCCTCTCTGTTTTGAGGGCTCACTTGAGGGAAGGCCACTCGCCTGAGCGAGAGTAATCTCGCCTGAGCGAGAGTAATCTCGCCTGAGCGAGAGTAATTTCACCTGAGTGAGATGGGCTAGCTTGATTGAGACCTCGACGTGCCCTCTGTATACAATCTCGCCCAGACGCGAGCTAGTAGCTTGAGCGAGGGGTTCCTCTCGCCTGAGCGAGAGCTCCTAAGCCTAAGTGAGATTGACAGAGTTGGTTACATATGTGTATGTTTCTAATGATTGGTTGGTTTAACGCATTAAACAGTTTAAGTATGATGCCTGGTATGTTCTATATGATATAATGGGATTGAAATTGATGAGCTTGGTATGAATAAATTCATGAATCATGGTTTGTTGGTTGGATATTGGCATGAGATTGTTATGTTTGATAAATTGTGGTTGGTTGGAGAGACATGGTAGTGGTATAAAATTGACGTAATTCCATGAAACTCTTGGTGAGATTTCGTGGTGGTGTTGGTTGAGATAGACGTAATTCCATGAATCTCTTGGTGAGATTTCATGATGGTATTGTAGTGTATATAATTAGGTAAGGATTCAAGTAAGGATCGCATCCTAAAACTCTAAAGAGTCAGTTAGTCTCACGTAGAGCGGACTGACTCGAGTGGTGAGAGTAGCAAGACGCCCTAATCTTCGACAAGATAATGAACTTTGATGTTTGAAGGCTAACCTTGTGCGTGGTATGGTGAAACCCATTGGCAATGACTCTGCAGAGCAGTAGAGGCCACCACAAGTGCAAGCATTCAGTGAATCTGATCGAATATATGTATATGGATAAATTAAGTCTTAGAGTCTTGCTTGTTTGCTATCACATGCTTGGATGATTGATGTGTACTTGATTTTAAATTGCATGCTTAATTGTATGATAAAAATCTTTTTACTCTAGCTTACCCTTCTTGCTTGTGTTTGTCTTGTGTGGTTTTCCTTTCTGCAATGATTATCAATTCCTTGGTGTGAGCAGATATAGGAACCCTTGGTGATCGTAGTGACGATGGGAATGTTGTAACTTAGTTGGTCATGGGTTGATGTTGGGCTCATGTTTGAAGGACCTTTGTTATATTGTAATCTCTTGCTTTGTGAGCAAGCTTTTGGACATCTGTTGAACCTTTTATATTTTGTTTCTAGCATTGTGTAGTGCCTTGATTTTCCTTTTTGGTATATTTGGATGATTGTAAAATCCTTATACTATAAGTCGCGTGCTCTTTGGATATTATAAAGTATGCGATGTTTTATTTAATTAGATTTATCTGTTAAATGGGATTGTCTGGAAAATATGTTAACACCCTGTAATGTGCGCGGAAGAAATAAAATTAAATAGAGGGGATAAGGATGAAAACATTAAAAGTGTTATGAAATTAATGGATGTACATTGACTTGCTAAAAGTTATTGGTGAAAACATCAGAAAGCACGTTTTCTTTTCGAATATTTTTTTTCCTTCTCAATTTCAAAGCCTAGCTTTTACGTCTTATTTTCTTTTCCAGATGATTTCTGTCATAGTTATATATATATATATATATATATATATAAAGTTAATTCTGTAACGTCCCATTTAATAAATAAACTTACTTAAACGACATGTCACACATTATAATATGAAGAGCAAAGTTTTGGAGTATAAGTCAGTTCTACAAGTATCCAAGGTACTAAAGAGAAGAGAAGGCACACCACGATGCCAATACAAGGTGTAGTAAAGAGATCAACAGTAGTAAAAAATGAAACCCAGAGGCAAGACAATACATGGGTCGTAGCCTTAAAAGAAAAAAATCCAAGCAAAAAGGAATCCAGCCCAAGCAAGCTATGCAGCGGAGTCACCATATCTCTGTTGACCACGAGGATTTCTCGCATCTGCTCACATCAATAAATTGATGATCATCGCAAAGAAAGAAGATCACACACACAACAATCAAACAAGCAAAGGGTAAGCTAGAGCAGAAAATGATTTATCATATAGTTACATACAATTTCATAGTCCAAAATGCATATGTCAATAATTCATGTTATGACTTGCAAACGATACACTAAGACTCAAGACATGACTCATCCGGATACATATAATCAATCAGATTCAGCGGATGCTTGCACTTGTGGTGGCCTTACCTGCTCTACCAAGCTAATTGTTACAGTGTTTCATCCCCCACACATAAGGTTAGCTCTTAAAGTGTTCCAGGCCTCCTCCTACTCTCAACACTCGAGTCAATACGCTCTATGTGAGACTAACTGACTCTTTAGAGTGTCAAGATGTAATCCTTACCTTGAATCCTTACTAAATTATATAAATAAGACACCACCATGAACTCCCACTAACAAGGGTTATGGAATTTCGTCCTAACCAATTGAGGCACCACCATGAGATCTCACCTAGAGATTCATGGAACTATGCCCTAACCAATGAAGCACCACCACAAAACTATCGTGGAATTACGCCCTAACCACATACAAATCATGTTTCACCAACCAAGAGTGTACTTGTCATGCATACCAGTTTCATGCCAACATTTTTATAACCAACCTTCATTTATATTCCATACCAAAATCACACCAAACTCATTATATTCAGCCCATGAACCATTCCATACATGCAACATCACTCAAAACATGCTTTAATACAGTAATCTAACTAAACATGTGACATTCATCCAAGAACATAGAAGTAAACAAAACAAGAACGCATCCTCACCCAGCTCCTCGCTTAGGTAGAAAGGCCTCGCTCAGGCGAGAGGATTCTCTCGCTCAGGTGAGCTCCTTTCGCCTAGGTGAGAGCTCAAAAAGAGGAATAGTGGTGCCATCGCGTTCTCTCGCTTAGGCGAGACCTCCTCGCCTTCTCACTCAATACTGGAGCTCGTCGCCTTAGCGATAACTCGCGCAACACCTGGGAGGGTTTTCTGATACTTTCGCTTAGGCAAGCTCCACTCGCTTGGGCGAGATTATAAGACTTCCTCCACTATTCACGCATACAGCAACCAAAAACTCATTAAAATAGCACCCAATACATTATCATACCATCATAAGCGCCACACAAACATCAGAATCACCAAACGTAACTAAAAATGAACCAAAAAGATAAAAAGACGTGAAATCCTAGCTTCCCTTACTTGGAAAGAGGCAGCAAAATACTTCGACACCTAAGCCCACAAACACAGCAGCTCCAAGAGCAGATTTAAGAGTTGGGAATACTGACCCAGACAGAAAAATAAGGTTAAACTCATGAGTCTCTGTTGGCCCATGAAAAATAGAGTTTAAGGGAAGAGTATAAGGGCTAGATGAATTATGACCCAAAACTACTTCTAGTAATTTTACAATTTATTTTCAAAGCATGGCCTAAACAATTGGCCCAAAAATAAATTTATTCTAATGGACTTTTAGGAAGTTTGATGTCTTCTTTGGCCCATGGGAGAAACATTTTGAGTCCTTTAGGCCCATTGTAGTCTTGAAGCTATTAGGCCCATGAGACAAATACATTAATTGGTCTTTGATTGGGCTTAATACAATTATATGTATAAAGAGATAAACTTTTTGGATGTCCTTTTTTGTTTTTTCAATTTTATTCTCTTAATTATTATATTTTAAATTTAAATAATTATTTATAACAAAAAAATTGTTTTTTGATTTTTTGATTTTACTAATTTTAGTAACCATTTTTTTAAATTGAAATAATTATTCAAATGTAAAGATAAATGAAAATAAATAAATAAAAAGCATAAATAATTGAAACATGAGTCTTATATAGTAAGTAAAAGTAAAATATGTATCTAACCATAATAATAAAAACAATAATAATAATAATAACTATTATAGTAATTATAGTTCTTATTAATGATAATAATAAGAATAATAGTAATAATAATGATATAATAATAATATAAATAATTATAATTAATAATAATGATAATAATACTTATAGTTGGTAGTAATAAGATCATAATAAGTATAGTTGATAATAATTATAGTTAATAATAATAATTATTATTATTATAATTATAGTTAGAGCTAATAATAATAATAATAATAATAGTAATTATTATTATTATTATTATTATTATTATTATTATAGTTGTGACATCCCATTTAAATAGAATATGTCTACTAAATAAAATATCGCATAATTAAAATATTTTAGAGCACATGACAACAGTATATAAGAATCTACAGAATACAACCATCCTTAATTATACTGGAAGGGAAAGTTAAGGCACAAACAATGTCAATAACAAAACATAAAAGACAACAGTTTAGTCAAGATTTGCTCACAGAGCAATTAAAGCAACAAGGCAAAAGTGCCCACAAAAAGATGCTCCTAAGAGCGAAAACCAACCCATGCTAGACTAGGCTGCAACATTTCCATCCTCACTGCAATCACTATGGGTTCTCATATCTGCTCACATCAAGGATTTGGTGATCATTACAAAAAAGAAAAACCACACAAGAAGACGAACACAAGCAAAAAGGGTAAGCTAGAGTAAAAAGAGATTTTGAACATGTTATAGCAAGCAGATAATTAAAACAAATTATAACAAGCAAAATAGTAGGCACCCAATCATGTGATAGCAAACAAGAAATATGACTCTATGACTCAATTATTCGGATACATATAAAGAGATCGAATTCACTAATGTATGCGCTTGTGGTGGCCTCTACTACTCTGAAGAGCCATTGCCAATGGGTTTCACCCTATCACGCACAAAGTTAGCCTTCAATCATCTAGGGTCATCATCATGTCAAAGACTAGGGTCTCCTGCTACTCTCACCACTTGAATCAGTCTACTCTACGTGACTAATTCTTCAGAGTTTCAGGATGCAACCTTACTCAAATCTTTATCTAATTATATACACTACAACACCACGATGAAATCTCACTGAGAGGTTCATGGAATTACGTCTATCTCATACCACATTCATGTTTCTTATAAAACCTGTGAAAATTAAATAATTAATAAATGCGGTAGTGGGATCCTTTATGACATTTAATTCTAACTTGTATGATGTGAAAAAGTACTAGCTCAATTGGTTGAGAGTACTTTATTGCGTGAGAGGACTTGTCAAGTCCTATGTATGTCATCTTTTTGCTAAAATTAGTTTTGGCTTGAATATGAAAGGGTAGAGAAAACCCTAGCTATAACAGCCAAGAGGGGCTGGAAAATAGTAAATAATGAATCATTAAATTGCAATTATCACATGCATTAAGCCATTTTCTTTTTGGACCAATTAAAGTGCAATTAAAGAGGAAATTAAGGGTGAGAGAAGGGTTTTGTGAGCTGCCATTGATCAGCATTTTTAAGATAGAGAATTCAGAGTGGAATTGGTGTTTTGAGTGCAGTATAGAGGCTAATTGGAGAGGACCAAGGCAAACCATTTGGGAGCAAGGAAGAATTAAAGAATATTCAAGTTTAAGCAAGAAAATTCCAGGTTAGGGAGCTGGACTACGCTAATTTTACGTGTTTTGATTAAATGCATGATGTATGTATTGAATATATGTATGATTCCCCTCTGCCATGACCAATTTTCGTGTTTCTAGGAATTTCCAGAAACTGCCTGGCGGGTTACTCATAGCCTTCAGGCGACGTATCCCAGTTTTAGTGTTTTCTGGGTTTCTTTGAGGAATCGCCTGGCGATGAAGCCTTGTACCGCCAGGCGAAACAAGTCTGCAACCCAGTTTTTGGGTTTCTTGATGAACTGCCTGGCGATGATGAATACCCGCCAGGCGACGCGAGTCGAATTGACTCAATTGTTATGTTTTTCTTATTCGGGGAGGATTCTGATCGTAGAGAAACCAAGTTCTAATGGCTTGGGAATAATTAGAAATTATACGCCTTTGAAATTTGTGGATATGGTGGTCAAATTGGATGAACTGGTATGAAAACGAATTTAGGGTTGATGATTTGAGGTCATCCCAAATTTCATCAAGTTGAGTGGTAATTGTTATAAAAATTGCATGTATTGGGAAATTTAGGAATAAATCATGAACCTGAACAATTGAGTGGAGCTTATTGGATCATTAATTGATTTAAAATCAGAATAATTGGAGTTAAATAGGGTTCGCAGGTGTCGGGAGAAGTGCTGGGTTTTTGGAGCAACAGGAACCGCTTAGTGGCACCCAGTTTGCCTCAGGTGCCACACCAGAGTTGCTGGTTTTATATGTTTTGGTGCACAGTGGTGGTTGGGAAACTAATTTGGGTGTTGTGCAGTAAAACATTAGAGGTTGTGAATATTATAGGAAGTTGCCTAAGTTAGAACTTAGGGTAAATGGTACCAATGTTAATTGGGAAGTATTGGGATATGGATGACTTAATGTAATGGAAAATTATATTTTTAGGGCTTTGCAAGACCATATGGTTAAATCATTGTGCTGGAAGGATGGTATGAGGGGTAAGAATTCATAAACGCCTATAGGGGAGATTAGATGAATAAACTTGAATTATAACCCATGGAATAAATCAAAGTCCTAAGATGAATGAAATGATATTAAGACTAGAATATTAATAGTAGCATACCTACTTAATTTTGAGGTTGAAATTAGAGCAGTGGGGTAAAGCATAAGAGTGACTTAAGGCTATGTGTTACTAAGGATTTTAAGAAGATGATTGTGCATGGGAAATTCTGTGTGTAGTAATTATGGTGTTGGTAGTGTATCGTAGGTGCTTTTATTGAGCCAAGACATAAAGACTGGATTGGTTGAGTAAATATGTGAGTAAGGGAGTGAAATACAGTACCTGAAACCAAACCAGAACTAGTACTGCGCGAGTACTGGTATGGCGCCTAGCGGCAATACATGACCAGTCAGGCGGAAGCTACCAAATAGAAGAGAACTGGAACGCGAGGTGCATGGCGGCAAGGGGAGTCCTGCAAGGCAACACTTGCAAGGGCAGTGGCATTAGAGGCGCGAGGCGCCTAGCGGCACGTGTCCCCCGCCAAGTGGCCTGGAAGCCCTATGCGCCTAGCGCCTAGAGTGTTGCGCCAGGCGATACTGTGAAGCAAAGACGTGTTGTTTTCTTTGATGTGTGTGGTCTACAAGGCTTTTAGGAAATCTTAAAGGTCAGATTGCTAGTGTTCCTTGAGTGGTGGCTCGGAACGTATCCCTTGAGTTGTGGCTCGGAATAGCATCTCTTGAGTTGTGGAGCGAGATGGCAGATGAACACGAGGAACTCTGAGTTGTGGCTTAGGTTGGCGAGTGTTGCCGGTGTGAGTGTGTTGGTTATGGCCCGCACGGATGGGTCCAGATAGATTGCCCTCCTCAGTATTTAGTTGAGGAGTTTGGTAGTCTTGGGACGTTACAAACTATGTTCGTATTGGGAACTCCACCTGGCGTTACGGTGTGTGATCCGTAGCATGGTTTCCCGCACGTGCTCTATCAGTTGTGGCCGATAGGTGTGGCAACAAGACATCTTGAGGTACTCACTAGAAGACATAGAACACCGTTAACATGATTGTGGCCATGTGGAATGAAATCAAAGGATGGAATTCCTTTGGTGATTGTGTTATATATATAAATGTATTGTATATATGTTTATTCTGTTAGCTCACCCTATTTGCTTGTATGTGGCAATGATCGTATACGCGGTATACGTGAGCAAATGATGTTGTAGGTGGGTCTGGTGAGGCATAGAGCCGGAGCGGGGCTAGACTTGGGAGAAAGATTTTCTCAGAGTTTTTATATTGTTTTTATGATTTAAAAAAACAAAATTGTAATCATTGATATTACTAGACTTTTGGACAATTATAATAATATTTATTATTATGGATTTTGGATTATTATTGAGGTAATAAAAGATTTAAAATTTCCCGCATTTTTTGGGAAATGATATTTCATTAAATGCAATTTAATTATATTTCTTTATTTTAATATTTAAATCCGTAATATTCGGTCGGGATGTTACATTTCTTACACCAAAATTACAATTTTATCTCAAGCATTTTAATTTGATGCCAATGCTCAACCAACTAATCAATCCATGATTCATTCAATATCCAGTACAACATAGTCTCAGCCCCATTTAATCTCATAAACCATACATGACATCATACTTCATGCATTTAAGGTAAATCACTCAATCATGCAACCAAACAACCAAAACATAGAAGTGAACAACACTAGAGAACGTCTCTACACTAGTCTCACTCAAGCTATGAGCCCTCACTTAAGCAAAAGGAGTCCCTCGCTCAAGCTAAAGGCTCTCGCTTAGGCGAGAGTGCGATAAAAAGTAATACGAAGTTTCGCAAGTCCTCACTTATTCGAGATCTCCTCACCTAAGCAAGATTGCTCTCGCTCAAAACTAGAGCTCGTCGCTTGAGCGAGAGTTCGAGCGAAAGCCAGGGGCGAGCTTCTGCTATCCTCGCTTAGATGAGAGCTCCTTGCTTAGGCGAGAGCTTCTCGTAGGCGACAAACCACTCACCTAGGCGAGCTTAGCAGATCTCACCTGCTCTCACGCATGCAAAACCAGAAATCCATCCAGAACAACATACAATTTATTTTCACACCATCAAAAGCACCACCCATTCATCAAGAGCACGAAACAGATCCAAAGTTGTCACAAATATTTTAAAAGCACGAAAAACCTAGTTTCCCTTACTTGGAAAAAGAGAATTACAGTGGAAGAGAGCTCTAACAAAAGCTCACCATAGTAAAACAACAGCTTAAGAAGCTGAAAACAGACGCATGGGTATGAAAAATAAGACCTTGACAATGGTTACGTGAGACTAGAGCTTAGGAACATAAACAAATGGAAAAGAGACGGAGGTTTTATTCAACTTATATGGAGGAATGACGTTATGCTAGCTTATGGGAGAAACTTGCTCAAGCTCTAACAGAGCCTCTATTGGAGAAAAAGAGAATGAGTGAAGGAAACGAAAAGGGAAAGTGAAATGGAATGAGCTGAAGAGTTTTCTGAAACAGCCACAAAGCTAATGGGCTGACTTGGGTCTTAACACTTGGTCTGACCCATCTCATAAGGCAAAAAAAGGTTTACAATAGTTATAATTAATAATAATAATAATAATAATATACAAATAAAATAATAAATATCATAAAAATTAGGTTACATTGTTGTAAATTTTATTATTAAAGTAATGAAGTCGTAAATTTAGTTTTAAATATAATAAATAAAATTGATATCACAATATGGTGCAATTAATTAATTTTACGAAATAATTATATAATAGTTTATGACTCGTCCGTGTACGCACAATTTTTTTTTATTTCAAATCTTTTTAGAATAATAATACAATTGTTACTATATTTATTTAACCATTAAAAATACTAATACTAATATTAAAAAATGTTATAAATTGTAAAATTTTTAAAAGATTAAAAATCTATTTAGCAAAAGTATTTATTATAATAATGTTTTTTATTATTAAAAAACCACTTATACTAATAACACCACTATGAATAGTAATAATAATAATAATAATAAAAATAACAATGATACAAATAATAACAAACTAATGATAATAATAATAATTTTTATGCTATAAATATTAACGTCAATGATAATACTAAGGCTAATGTTAACGATAATAATAATCTATAATTATATATAAAGATATATATATCAGCAACAAAACAAATAAAAATGACAAGTAATTGAAATATGATCCCATAGTAAATAAAATTAAGTTGTATGTCTACAACTAAATATATAAAGAGATACACATTTTTGTGCCCTTTCTTATTTTTATAGTTTTATCCTCTTAATTATTATTTGTTAAATTTAAATAATTATTTATAATAAAAAATTATTTGTCAGTTTTATTATTTTAGTACCTATTTTTTCAATTCAAATAATTACACAGATATAGAGATAAAATAAACAACAAAACAAATAAAAAGCATATGTAGGTGAGATATGATCTCGTAGTAAATAAAAGTAAAATATGCATCTAACTATAATAATTATAATAATAATAATAATAATACCACAATAAATTATGGTGGTTAATAATATTAAATTTTTGGAATACCAATTTTTTAAATTAGATATGATAGTAATTATAATAATAATATGATAATTATAGTTCTTAATTATAATTCTTAATTATAATAATACCACAATAAATTATGGTGGTTAATAATATAACATTTTTGAAATACCAATTTTTTAAATTAGATATGATAGTAATAATAATAATAATATTATAATTATAGTTGTTAATTATAATTCTTAATTATAATAACTAGCGTAAACACAGGCGATATCACGCCTGTATGTACACATTTTTTAAATATGAATGATATTATATTAGTAGGTGATAATAGTGTAATGTTATTAAGTTAATATATAAAATAAATGTATATTATTAAAAATAAAATGAAATGAATAGAGAGAATAATCGTTGATGAATAAAAAGAAAGGAAAAAAGATAAACTGTTTTATAAAAAATAGGTAAAAGTAACCGTTAATTTTAAAAAATTTAATAAATAATTATATTGTAAATGGTATAATTAGTATTATGAAATGTTGACACAAAAAAGAAATTTTTTTTTATATATTGTTATTATTAATGATAACGATAGTAATAATAAAATAATAACAACAATAATAATAACAATTTTTTTAGTACTTCTTATCTCATATCAATAATATAGAATAATAAAATTAATATATTACGTATTAATATTATTAATAACATTAATAACTTTACTACTAATAATGTCAATAATACTAATAATAATAATATAAAATAGTAACATATAATAATAATAATAATAATTATTATTATTATTATTATTATTATTATTATTATAACTAGCAAACATACAGGCGTTGTCACGCATGTGTATTTACATTTTTTAATTTTCAAGAAATTTAAGATTAATAACAAATATATAATTTTTAAAATAGTTGTTAAATATAAAATTTTAAAAAAAGATATGTAAAAAGAAAATTTAAAATTTAAGACAAAAGAGAGGAATGATTAAAAGAAAAATAAGATATGTAAAAAGAAAAATGATTAAAAATAAATTATTTATAAAATAATTAATTTTTAAAATAACTAAGGGTAAAACGGATATTATGAAATATGAACACAAAAAGATGAATCCCCTTTGTTGTTATAGATAGAAGATTATAGATATAGTAGATATTGGTTATAATTTTACTAATATCACTACAAATAATATTTATAATCATATTACTAATAACTGGAAATACTAATACTTATAAAAATATTACAAATAACAATATTACTTATAATTAATATTATAGTTGAAATCATAAATAACTGAAAAAATAAAAACAAATTGACTTTGGTAGGATTTGAACTTGGGTCCTTTTGTACTAGACTTTTAAAATGACGAAAAAATTAATTTTTATGACACGTGTCAATAAAAAATATTGGCTAATGTATAAATTTTGATAGTATCTTCTTTTCTTCATATGTAATATATGAGACAAGTAGTAATTGTGTTAAGGTCTATAATTCAACATTTGCGACAAACTTGTAGCCTATCATCGAGAAAAATGGAATTAACAACTATATACAAAGACAATATTTCATGTATTTCTCAATTGAAAGAATGATATATTAAAAGTGATAGAATAAAATATATTCTTCTAAAATTCTTTTTTCACTCGTGTTCTTCAAAGAATTGGTAATATATAGATCCAAAAGATTTGTTCATGTGAAAATTTGACAGATTTATTGACAAAATCTATGTCAAAAAGAACCTTTGAACAATTGATTCATAAGATTGAATTTTGTCATCTTAATGATATAAATTTAAAAAATGAGAGAAATAGAATATGTCATGATTAATATTATATTGAACACTAAAAAATAATATATTATTTTTTCTTCTTTAAGTTTTTATCCTAATGGATTTTTTTTAGTAAGATTTCAATAAAACACATTCTTTATCGATAGAAATTCAAAAGAAAGTATTATAAAATTAGTAGATGTTCATCTACTTAAAAGTAATTACCAATGATTGATCAGTAAGGATGTTATCATTAACTATTATAACTATTAAATTATATCATTCGAGTTATTTTTTATATTTATAAATAGAAACGTTTTTTATTAACAGTGACAAAAAAAAATCTAATCTCTACTATCTCTTCTTTATTAACAGTGAGTAATGAAGCATCGGGGAACAACAAACATTCTGGGGGTGCGAATGGAAGAGCCTAAAATAAAAACAAAGGGTGTCGAGAAGTAAAAATAAGGGGTGGAAACAGCAGGGGTGGCCACACCTCCACTTTCTTCATCTTTCTTCATCTTCACATGATGGTTTCCCACGTTACTCCGTCACATTCCCCCGTTGGAGCTTCTTCCTGCCTTCCACAGCTGCGTCCGCCCTCGACCGCTGCGACATCGCTCCCCACCGGAGCTATCGCTGGCGCTACCTGTGCCTCCCTTCCAAACAAGGGCCGGAGCAACCGGAGAGCTTCTACCTCCCAAATCCAAATGCACCAGCCACCAGAGAGCTTCTCCCTTCGTTCGCTGCCACAACGCTCCCCATCGAAGTCGTCACTGCCGCTGCCGGCAGCGTTTTCTTCCGCAATGTTTTCTCTTCCATCATAACATGGAACTTCTTCCTTCCTCCATTTACGTGTGAAACGGTGAGTCTCCAGTCGGTGGTGGCACAGCCGCTTCTACCTCCCTGTCGTGTGCCACCACGGTCCCCGGCGAACCTCCGTTCACTGTTTCTCCTCCACCAAATATATAGGGCTTTTTGCTACTTTGTTCTTGCGTGTGGCTACTACGCCCACTCAGATACAAGCGCGACTTGAACCCACTCCCACCACTGGCCCGACGACGATGGAATAGAGTGATTGGCGGTGTAGCGGGAGATAGAAGGAAGGATTGCGAGGGAGCTGGAGTTGATGATTGATGGAGTGAATGGATGACGTTAAAGATGTGGGTGGATCGCATGAGGGGATATTAATGGATGTCTTAGTAATTTTGGGTTATGTATATGTAATACATAATTAAATTTGTTAGGACCATTATTTATAAAGCCAAATAATAAAGTGATATGACTAAATTAAAGATTTGACTAAAGACATATGTCATGAAAATAAATATTGTGTAGAGACCAATTAGTATTTTCTAATTTGATGAGGGACCAAATTAGAAATACTAAAACTTAAGTAATTCAGTTTATAAATGGTCGTGGTCTCCTACTGAGAGTACAACTCCTCCTGTTCCTCGTGTTCCTTTCTTCCTATACCATCAAGAGAGAAAACAAAAGGGAAATAAAGGAGAGAAAACCAAAGGGAAATAAAGGTGCTCTACAGGAAGAAGATCATTGTATCGTTTAGTACTCTACTATAATATTATCATTATGGCCAATTCAGATACGCTTCTGTTTATTTTTTACAGCATGATTATCAGTATGGGATATTGTTTATGATTGATTGTTAGAATCAATAATAGGATCATATTCTACGTTTATGCTTACATATGGTATCAGAGCCACCCAAACTTACGTGGTATCAAAGCCACTCAAACTTGATTCATGTTTGTCTTTGGTTAATTTAATTAATTTCTATTCAGAACCCTAAATCCCTAATTCTGAAACCCTTAATCCCAATTTTGTTTTTGGGAGAAAAACCCAAAATTGAGAATCCTAAGTTTCTTAAAACCTTAATTCAAGTAAATTATTTTAATTAATTTTGAATTTTTGGTTCCAGACATTTGAACATAAGGATTTATATTTTAGAATATAAATATTTTTATTTATTTTATATATTTTTTGGTTGTTTAATATATAAAATAAATATATGTGGTTTTGGAAAAAATATATAATCAAATTTTGGTTTTGTTTAATATTTTAAATGAATTAATTGAATCAAGAAGTCACCAAAGTGATCTCTCTTGAGTAGATAGTTCATGAAAAAAAAAATGTTAAATGTTGGTGTTTATGTATGTTCATGCGAGTATTGATCGGCCCAAAGGAAGATTAATATTTGGCCGGATTGCATACTCACAAACATGTGATAATTATAAGGATTTACTTTGTCGATGATAAATTAATCCAAAGATTAGTTTGTTGTTGGACGTGCTTTATTATCAATGTTTGATCATTACAACTAGATACCTCTAGCAGTTGATATTACTGTCCAATGACTTGATATTAATGGTGCATTGGGTGTTTTGGGATGGATTAAACCATTATTTGAATATTTTTATAATGATTTATTTTATTATGTGAGCATAATAAGTTGTTCCTCTTGTTTTATATATATATATATATATATATATATATATATATATATATTTACTTTTTTT
>Ga0214543_1005464_pt1 | contig 23362 bp, 11 predicted proteins | sample CNSS2metaG_FD_160094 | JGI IMG/M metagenome (GOLD analysis project Ga0214543, IMG submission 160094) | Root nodule microbial communities from cowpea collected in UCLA plant growth center, Los Angeles, California, USA - CNSS2 | ecosystem: Host-associated > Plants > Roots > Nodule | place: USA... | reverse complement strand
AATTTAATTTTTAAAAATAACTTCTGTAAAATCATAACATAAAAATAACATTACATAATAAAATTCATTCAAAATAAAATAAGATATTGAATTAATTTATAATTTTTTTTAATAAATTAATTATAAATATTTTATATTTTTCTCAAAGAAAGAGTAAAGAAAAAAGTTAAGACAAAATAAAATAAATATTTCAATATGAAAGAGAAAGAATAGAAGGTAAGATATAAAACACATAAGTCCAATTCTTATCCTAATACTAATATTTTATTTGAGGTATTTTGCTCTTTCAATATACTATAGTTCAATAGTTAACTTAGTTAACTTAACATAAGTTTAGTTTCTTAAAACTGAACTATTTTATAGTACAGTTCAATTATTATTATGAATAGTTTAGTATATTTTAGTTTAATATAGTACAATTAACTATAGTTTAGTATAGTTTAGTAAATTATGTCCAGCCCTAATTAAATTGATTGAATCACAGAATAAATGGATTGGATCATAAAAATTGGATATTATTTCCACATATGAAATGAAGAGGTAGTTTAATAAAAAGAGAGAATATTCTATTAATATATGCAAGAAGAATAACAAGTATTTAGAAGTTATACACATAATTAATCCTGGGGCCATGGGGCCATGACTAACGGGTAAAAAAAGAAATGAAAAGAAAGAAAAAAAAAAAGGTTGAGAAGGAAAAGAGCTAGTTAGTGTCGTTTAGTTTGGCATTGTTGAGAGAGAATGCGAGTGGAATTTACCAACGTATCTAACTTGAACATGCAAGAAACGTCGAAAGTCATTGTCCCACTTCTCAACAAGCCCATTTTCATTCGTGCTCGAGAGCGAATGGCTGTGGAGAATGTAAGAGGCACCTTTTTTTTGGTATTACTCATGCTTTCCTTCACCTTCTTAGGAGTTGTTGATCCTTTCAAAGGAACACCAAGCGATGTCGAATCGAGATGGTCTACATACATACCTGGGTACTCTCCTTTCGCGATCTGCTTCCCATCTAAAGAGAGGCTCACGCTGCTATTATTTTTATAAGAAATGCCTACGTCTGCATTTGGATTGTGAACATTTAAAGTGATGATGTATGAGTGATTGGTGTCTCCCACCGTAAAGCGTTCCACCAAAAACTGAGGGTCCTTTGGTGAGAGTAACATGGAAAAAATTCCACCTAAAATGCCTCCCAGAACAATAAGAAGGACTAAGATGACGATGGAGACTACTATGCAACACAAGCAGCAACGTGACGTTTTCGCCTGCTTAGGGGTAGAGGCTTGATGTTGCTCCGCCAGCCGAGCATTCTCGGGGGGTGGAAAACGGTACACTTGATCTTTCGGGACTCGGACAACGTACGTGTTTAGATCATTTTTCTCCGGAGGAGATTCTGGTGGCAACGACGGCGCAGGCGGCAACCGCTCCTCCATCACAATATGAGGAGCGGTGGGTGGTCACAAGAAAACGGAATTGCAGAAATTGTGAACGTTGTTAGAGAGGTAGGGCGGTGGGTGGGTGCTTCGCACGGGAACGTCAAACTCAACTTGTCTCTGTGCCCTCATGCACCCAAGGCCATAACGTGCGATTCAGAGATAAACTTGGTTATCATTTCTAGTTTTAACGCCTCAACTTCCTCTCACTTCAACCAACCTACATCCATCCATGCATAAACAACAATTACATCTTTTTAACTTTCTTCTACTTTAGTCATTTTTTCTAAAATAACAAAAAGGCCCAATATTTCAGTCAGCCCACCAAAAGCCCAATAAAACCAACCCAATTTTTTATTTACGACATTTTGTTTCATCATTTGTTGGCCGATTATCTGAATCACCGTCAATAATTAGATGTGACGTGGACCAAAGAACACATACTACGTGAAAAAAAGAAACAGCTAGTGATAAACAAATTTCAAAAAGTGTGGTTTCCTTTGTTTTGAACAGATTTTATCCTCGCTTAACTATCTTCTTATCTCTGGATTTGATTGTGTGATGGTTTTGCATCACACACCATTTATCTGTGAAAGAGTAAAGATAAGCTTTACCAAGAAAGAAAAAAAAAATAGAATCATATATTCAGGTTCTGTGATAAATAAATGTAATCCTTTAATATGTACCAATCTAACAAAGGATGACAATGAGATAAATTTAACTAATTATTAATATTAATTTGCACGATTCATGATGTTACAAGTAACATAGGAATAAATTCTCTAAAGTAAGAAAGAAAAAGGCAAAGGTGAATATATATGCCTGACTAAACCATTGGGGGGAAAGGGATTAATTATAAGAGCAATTCTAACATTATACACATTTAACACGTCACAACATTTACTATTAAAAATAACAGATACAATTATTTTTCCTAAATTTAAATATATTTTAAATTATTCAATATTTATTCTTATTTTATCTCATTTTTATTTTAGCAAGTATATGCTTGCGGCTAAAAAGAATTATTTGTCTCATAATGAAGTAAACAATTGCAAAAAAAATCATAAAAATGCATCCCCTTTATATGAGATAAGGTTGCACAGACAACATTGATAAGGCTCACTCTGAAGTCAATTTACAACTAAACTCAATTCACACAAATATGGAGTACGTTTTAATTATGATTTGTGCTTTAGTTTATTTATTTAAAGGGAAACTCCAAATTAATAGATTTTAAAAAATACCTATAAAAGGGGACCAACTAAAATTAGGAGAGGGTACGCTCACTTAAATTTTACCTAATTAATAAAAAAAAATGTATTTTTAGAAAAGTGTAAGAGAAAAATACTAGTATTTTTCTTAAAAAAAAAAAACTAGGCATATTAAGAAATGAAATGACGTGCTAATTTACTCCTTTTAAAAAAAAACGGAAAACTGAATTTTATAAACATTGAAAAGCTAAAACCTTTTGCTTTGTTGTGTTTTACTGCTATAATTATAATTATGTTATTCCATCTCATATTATTTTGTTAAGGTAATATATATTTTAAGAAAATCATGAATTACATAAATCATTATATAAAATCTGTTTTCGAAAAAGAAAATCATTATTAATAAGAATTGAAGTATAGTTGTGAAACAAGAGAAGAACCAATGCGAATATTTGGAAATTAATTAAGGTAGATATTTAAGTTAACTTAAAATACATTGACATTATATGAGCAGAAAGAGTATATAAATTTATTGAAATTATTTGCACATCAAATTGTAGCGATTTTTGTACAAGAAAAAGATATAGAGTAAGAGAAGATCAAATCTGCAAATAATATGACAAATATAGAAAATCTAATTTTACAAAAGTCGTTGATAAAAAAAATACTGTATTATTAATATGACTAATACTTGTCAACAAAACTATTGTCCTAGACGGATTTTTCTCTTCTAAACACCCAACATTCATAAATTGAAACGGATTTTTGTTAACTGCATTGTGTTGGATTCTAAATATGTATATCTGGCATTTGAGTTGGTACAACTTGTCACAGAATCAGGCTATAACATATGTTTTTTATTTTTTTATATCTGAAAAATTGAATTTAGGCCATTTAATTACAAATTAAAAAAAATATTTGATATAAATAAAGATGTTGAAAAAAAGAGACGAACTTAAAAGAACTAAAAACAACAAAATAAAGATAAAAAAAAGTATTTTAAGGGAGACTAATTAAAAGAAGATTTAAAATTTGGGAAGATGGGATTAGAGAATTTATATATGATTAATTTATTAATTTTAAAGAAATTTTGGAGAAGGTAGAACTTGATGAAAGAATCTTTGCAATTTTGAATTAAATTTTAAAAAATTAGGAATGTCTCTCGGATTTTCAAAACCTCCAAATGTCATTTTCATTTGCATAGGGCTAATTGGACTCCTTCACCTGTCCCTTCAAACTTTAAAGAGTCTTCTTGTGTCTATTAGAACTCTTTTGGTGTCACATGTGCATTCTATTCATACCATCATTGTTTTTCACTTGTAATCATTAATCTCTCTAATTTTAAGGAACTACCTGTGCACTTTCTTGGTTAATATGTGTTAATAATGTTTAGTGGAATTAACTCTTAACCAGTAAAGTTAACTATATTTTCTTATTATTTTTTTTTCTTTAGACTGAACTCCAACATAATAAATGAGAGTATTTTACATTTGTAAAACACACTTCGAAGATTGAAAAACAAAATTGTGGGTTTTTGAGAGGCTAAACTTGTATTTGGATGGACTATTGATAACTCTACTAGAGAGTTTAAAATTTAAAATTAAGTGAGAAGAATTTCAAATTTTAACTATAGAGTATTTGAATTTTTACGAATTTAACTAATTGAAATTCTTAAAAAAAATATTGTATTTGAAATATTTTTTAATTTCTCTGTAAAAAAAACATTACAGACGAATCTAATTTCTTAAAAAAATGAATTGTTTTATTATAATACTCTGTCCAAACACATCATAAGAGTTTTATATTCTTGCTTTAGCTTTTATCTTAATAAGTTTTTTTAAGTGGAAAATATTTGTCTTTTAGATATTTGATTAAAGGTAGTGTATTTGTATTCCTTTTCTTATCTCAATGCATTTTTTCCCTTTCATTTATTTATTTGTTTTTGTGTTTAGTTTAAAGTTCGAAACAAATGGGTTTCTCCACTGTTCTTTATGTTTTCAGCAAATGTTATTGTATTTTGATGAAGTTTCTTTTTTCTAATACTCCCTGAGTTGGTCAAAATCCTCCCCACTTATTAAAGTTCACATTAATACTTATATTCAAAAGCTAAATGATAGTAAATTAGTAATTCAAATATGAAAATAATTAAATTTAAAACTATATATATAGATATATATGTATATATTAAATAATGTATTTCAAATTTTATATATTTAAACAGACCAATTCAAATCTCCACTCATATATTCTCAATGATAATGATAAGTCTCTAAATCCTACTAAGGATAGAGAAAAGCTTAAAGTGAATAAGCATTTCTTCTATTAGTTTGTTTAGTTTTTATCTTAAATAAATTCTAGACTTATTTTTTATCATGAGTTTTGTAGGATTGCTAGTGGCACCTCTTCTTTTGAGGTTGTCACCTTTCTAGAAGAATGGAGGGTCATGGAAGAGTCTAGCCTAAGGGAGTATACTCATATACTCACAGCACCCTTAATTTTTCTAAGAACGCCCTTTGAAAGTAGGAAAGGAAAGCATCTTGAAAGTGAGGACCCATGCACACATGGAGAAAAGGATTCACTTTTTGATAATTTTGTAATGAGTCGAGAATATTCACCCTATCGACTTCTAGAAAGATATTTTGTGTTTTTGTCGGATAATCTCTCATCTTTGTATTTTTTTTCTAGAATGTCCCTCTCCTAACCTATTTAAGAGGACCTTCTTTCCACTTGTAAATAGCTGGACATTTATTAGAGTAAAGTGCTTCAACCATTTTAGAGTGCTATTTGAGTGTTCTTGAGCTCCCTAAGTCTTATCTTGAACCAAGGTTCAAGTGGCAACACCACCACTCATCTTTAAGTTAGTCCATCCTCCAAAGTGACGTGCTTCCTTCCCCATTCTTCCATCCCCTTCTCTTTTCATCTTAATTTTACTTCATTTTTATGCTTGTTATGTTTGTTTGTCATGTTTTTTATTTTGTTATTTTGGATTCGTCCTCTCTTCTTTCTCTTGACTCTCATGAAAAGAACATTCACATCTAAATAGTAATATTATCTTAATGTTCACTAAGGATCTTCTTAAGACTTTCTCAATCCACTTAAACAAAAACACTTTGTCTTAAAATTAACAAGAGTAATGTTCATCAGATACACATCCCATAAATTTTTAAGAATATATCAAAATTAAGCGCTAACTCTGAGTCTAATTAATTATCTCTCATGTCATAAATCGTAGACATCAATATCATAGGCGTGCATTGAATTAAATTGTGAGATCTACAACTATCATACTACCTTCAATAAGTTGCCACCATAACAAAGTTAAATAATAAGAATACTTTACTTATGTGATAAGGTAAATCTTTATGACCTACAAGAATCTTCTTACTATGACCATTTAATATTTTCTCTTTGAGTCTAATATCATGAATTCTGAATATCTCATACAAAATCTCAAATTTAATACCCTATCTAAACATCTCAATACATTGTTCCCTCCCTGAAAATAATTATGTTTACAATTCATTATAAGAAAAATCTCCACTAAGATGTATATAGTGAATATTTCATTTCTACTTATGAAATTAATATTCACATTTAAGTAGCAAAAAACCAACAAATGCAAAAAAAAAAAAAGGCTTTAGAGAAATTTTAATAGTTTGAGTGAAAATTGTTTTGTTTGAACAAAAATATATCATAGTGAAAGGTTAAATTTATGCTCTTTCACTTGAGCAAAAATCTTTTACTCATAAAAATGAAACTGAAAGTGACTATTGATTTCTTACTATAACTTTGTTTGAATGAAAATACATCGCTTACCAAAAAATCAAATTCATACAAGACTAACATGGATGAAACTTATCTAAATTCAATATTTACAATTATACAACTTTTAGATTACTCAAAAAATCAAAAATAGTGTTTACCCTCGTTGAAGTCATATATATATATATATATATATATATATATATATATATATATATATATATATTTCATCACTATCTAACTTAAATTGAAACCAAATTCAAACTGAAACCAATCAATTTTGTTAACAATGTTTTCATCTATTCAAACTTCAAATTGTCCACATCACAATATACTTTTCAATAACCTTAATATCAAAATCAAAATTTCATAATTTCTAAACTATATAGACAAGTATCAATTTCACAGCTTGAATTTCATATCTTTGACACTTTCAAAATGTATACATTTCATAATTTTCATCCAATAACGTTCCTCCATAAAATATTTACCAAACTCATATTTGGGAAGTCAAGATCTTCATATATGTTAAGGTTTGTTTCTTTATGCATAAATTGTTATAACCCTATTTTTCTAATCATCCTCATAGTAGTTATAATTAAGATTATAACTCAATAATAACATCAATAATTATAATTAAACTGACTTACAATTTAATTCTTAAGTTGAATAATTGTTCATCTCAACATGTGGTTAACATAAATCATAAATACTTCAAAATTGGAACTAAAAACTTAATACAATCTTTCAATAGGATAATATATATTCTCTAACACATTCCTATACTACTTTATCAGTGGCTAGCTTCAACTCCATTGCTACTCCCCATCAGTTCCTAACTCCCGTATATACACGATATATGATCATCGCAAGAATAAGATAAACAAAAGATACAGATTGTCAGGATGAACTAATTATCACAAAAATAATCTATAATTGTAAAAATATCATAACTTACACGAAAATCTTATTAAAGCCGGTTAACTAAAGTCCAAGCATCAAACTACAGATAAATTTATAGACTTCTGCTTTAAGAATACTAGTATACTGTATGGACTCGTAAGACTTTGCATCTATCATATTGACTCTCCTCTCCTCCTTCTATATAAGAATAACTCAAGTGGAACATCATATATCTCATCCAAGGATAGGGTTAACTTCACTAGCTCTCTAAGTATGATCCTCTTTCATATATATCATATTACATACTCTATGAAATATGTTTGACTCTCACCACATAGTTATCATCTTTTGTGTGAGTTAGATAATAATAGAATCAGGATAGTCCCACATCACAAGTCCTCTTCAATACACTTTACCTCATCCTATATTAGCATCTCCCATTGGAAATAGCTAATGTGACAACCATAACATGCTAATTGTCACTAGTAATCCTACATTCTAGAAAGATAACTGAGTTTGTAAAATGAACTCTATAATAGATACTCTACTTATAATTTAGCTTTTTAGTAATAAAATTTTATTGTACGAAATTTATTCATATTTTTTTCTTTTAATACATAATACAACATAATGATAAATATAATTTTTGATAGGCAAAGAAACTGGTAGCATCTGCTGGTGAGCCAGAGGTGTTAAAGGTCAGGTTGGGGGTTCGATTCCCACTAGCAACAACCCACCCAGTATGAATGGACGGAGAAGGGTGATGGGTTGGGGTGCATTGGGCCCTAGTAACCTGACAGCCTCTAGGGACAATTCTACATACAAATCAGTTTTCTGAAAATTTAGGACTTTCTCATCACATCATATTTTTTCTCATTCCTATCCTCAATTTACAACATTTCCACACATACAATGTTCTTAAGGAACCTAATATGCCACATTTATTACTATGACACTAAAGTTGATTCTCCCTTCTCCATTCTTACAAATCTCAAGAATTGACCCGTATGCCATGTTTTCAAACAACTCATCAATTCAACATATTCCCAATCATATATTTTCACTGAAAAATCCACAATTTCCACTTATACTCAAAAATCCACAATTTTACAGCATTAAAAGCCTCTATCAATTTCACATCTCAAACTAGAATACTTTTCACAATGATTTTTCAACTTTCTCGTATTTAAGTCAACCCGCAACTACAATATTCATACCTAGTATTTAAATTCATCAATATGTCTATCAAATTTAAAAAAATTTAGCTATCTTTACCTTATAAAATACACTTATAATTGTTCTTTTTTTTACAATTCCACCACTTAATATTATTATAGATACAAAACAAAAAGTCCGATCAATTATCATAACATGATTTTAGAATCATAACATGATAGAGTTTCATCTAGCAAAAAATTTATGCACAATTTAGAGAATTGCATGTATAAAAAAAGCATATTAGTTATATAAAAATATATAGAAACTTGAGCTTACTTTAAAGATAATATCGGATCGTATGGTAAAACTCTTCACACTAATTTTTTTATGAATTGAAAATGAAAGGTATGAAACTGTTTTTGAAGTTTTCCTCTTGAACTTAAACCCTTAACTTTTTAATATATATAATTTAGCAAGGAAAAGCATAATATTATGATAATAATAATATATAGTTTTAATTATTTTTAATTTATATCTAGGCTTTCAAATAAATTCTCTTATGACTCAAAATACCCTTATAATTCTAAACTTATGAATATTCATATTTGTCTTATAAGATCATATACAAAATCCATAACCCCGTATATTTAAGAAACATCCTTTAAAACAAAATTTAATAAAATAAACTTATTTTGTTTTCCATCATTTAAGAAAAGATGAACAAATCCTTATAAAATCTGGAAAAAAATAATTCTAAAGTGATGATAATATTTATAGAATAAAATAAAGGGTATTTATGTATTGTTGCTGCCTTGTTAAATTTGAAATAAAGGTTAAAACTACAGCGCCAAGATCCTCGTTAAAGATTATCTGTGACGGCAGGGCATTAACATGGATTTATTTATCTCAATCGGATGGATGTTGAATAGCGATCGTGCAAGCATTTTAGAATACGATTTGTTTTATAGAGAACCAACCATCACCACCCAAACTGAACCGATATAGCACAATAAGCTCCACATATTTTATAAGGTGAAAGGCAAGTAGATTGATCACAGCTACAATATTCATATCATAATTCCATTAAGTAAGACTTGAAACATAACTGGACTAATTCTCCCAGGTCAAGCAAGAAAAAATTCAGCTCTGACCCAAGGTAGATAGAGATTATACAAGATATTGACAGAATAGTAATTTAACTAAAACTAGCCCTGCAATTGCCAAAAACTCCATTGCAGTGGCCACCTGAAAGAGACACTAACACCTACAAATATACTATAGACTACACGACGCTTCAATACATAAACATAGACTTCAAATTTCCGAACACTTCGTCACAGAGAATCCCAGTCGATCTCATAAGAGGGGTACTTGTGGAGATTAAAAGTATCCGAATCACCTTCCCACTGAGGCTCGCTCACGTCAGCAAACGTCAGATCCGACAGAGGCGAAGAACCTTCGGAACTCTCGCTCTCAGTCGTAACAGGAGACGACGAAGCTTCCACCTTGCAGCAGTTGTTGATGGTCTTGTCGTCCGAAACCTTGTCAGAATCAGCCTTCTCTGCCGGAGGAGCCACTTTGGATCGCGACCTCTTCGACGAACCCTGAGGCTTTTCGGTCTTCCCCTGTTTCTGCATCTCAGCCAGGCCTTCACATATGGCCTGAAGCTTGGCGTCAACGGAGGAATGGAGCGGCTTGTACTCCCCAAACCCTCCGCCCACCGAGGAACCCTGGTGGCGGAGGTTGGGGAAGTTAAGCCTGGCGAAGTCACCTCGGAGTTTGTACGCGGCCTTGTCGTACGCCAGAGCGGCTTCCTCGGCGGTATCGAATGTCCCGAGCCAGAGCCTGGTCCGATTCTTGGGGAGTCTGATCTCAGCCACCCACTTCCCCCAGTGCCTCTGCCGCACCCCTCGGTAGAGCTTCGTGGGCTTGAGAGGCATGCCCACGTGCTTCATGGGGATGGGCTTGGTCCCGAGGAAGTTGAGGGTGTTGGGATTCTGGTGGTGCTGGCTCTGGATCTGGATTTGAGTCTGGATCTGAGAGATCTGAGAGGGGGTTAGGTGGTTGAGGCCGAGAAGAGACGTTGGTTGTCCTTGCGCGAAGCCTATGATGTTTTGGGTGTTGGATTGGGATAACCCGTCGGCAAAAGCATGGGTCATCGATGCGGAGCAGTTGTTTGAGTACATAATAGGGAAGGAGGGTGAGGAGGGGAAGTAGATGGGAGAAGGAGAGTAAGAAGTAGAAGGGGGTGAAGAAGAAAAGGAAGGGGTTGAGGAAGGACTTTTCATAAAAGGTTCAAGAACTTCCATTAGTTCACCCCTGAACGGATCTGAGGGAAGTTGAAACTCGGTGCTGCTGTAAAAACCCATCATGGCTGCCATCAGATCAATTCAACCTGCGTCTTTCTAAAACTGAAGAACAGGTGGTTAATTAATACACCGGATCTCAAAAACAAAGATAAAACTAAAAAAAAAAAAAAAAAACTTTTTCTACAAAGAAAGGATGAAGGAGATTTCAAATAGACAACCTCCTCGGTCCGGGGTCTTAAAATCAGATTAAACTTCGAGGGATCAAAAATAACCCTCTTTGCTAGTTTCAAAGGGAAAAAAAAATGGGGGAGGGGATCAAAATTTTACAAGCGAATTTTGACAGTAAAACCTGGATCTCGATTCTGAAAACACCTGGCTTTCGAGAAATCCTTCTAAGTTTGCTTCTTAGTGAGTTAAAAGACAAACCCGAAAATCTTAGCTTGAAAGACAGATGATTAACAGAAAGGGATTCAGAGAAGCGGGGTGTTGCAGAGGGGGGGAGAAGGAGAAGAAAGATGAACCACAAAACACTGAAAGCTCTGAAGAAAATGTAGAGAAAAAAAAAATATCTGTGAATGCCTCTCGCCACTCTTGGTTCTGCGTTACAGCCTCTCTCTCTGTTATATAGCACCCTATCACTTTGATTACTATTCTTAATCTCTTAATCAATCCCCTAATTATCGCTGTCGTAACCAGTGGTTAGTTTCAGCAAATTGCAGGCCATGACGTAAGACCCACCCACATTGATTACGGAACTATCCAATCAGATAACAACACGCGTCCCTCAGAAGTTGTTAAGGACACGTGCCCGCTCGAAACCGTCAGCTGTCGGTCTCTTTTACGTTGTCATTTTCTTTGGCCTTGTCTGTAAACGTGTTGACCGTATTTAGTGCGCGTTCAGTCCAACTACTTATCCTCTATAGTTTTTGAATTCTAAATTCCATGCCATCCTTCTCTTAATTTTTTTTTTTCTATTGCCTCCATTGTACGCTTACTTTACTATTCCGTTTAGTTTAATTAGCTCGGAAGTATGAACTGCTGCATATATTAGTAGTTTTATGAAAATCACTATCAGTTGGAGTTTAAAACAAACAATTGTTTAAGTGAGTATTGAGATAAGTAATGAGAGATGAGAAGAAGATAATGTATAGATTATGAGGATGGAGTCAGTGTTCCAATTCAGAAGTGGAGAGCCGTTTCTTTTCTCTTTTGCTTGTGGCCAAGATAATGGATGGTCGTTTAATTTAATCTAATATTTCTACTACTTTGTATTGGGTTTTTTAATTAACAATTGAACCAACTATCGTACTAAAACATTGCATAGTTTTATTAATTTCTTCAATGATAGATGAGACTGGAAAGTTCTCTGGTAAGTAGGACAAGAATTAGGTTGCATTACTGTGTTATGAACCAAACAGAAGAGTAAGTGAAGAGTCTAGACGCACGGAATCGAATAACGGGGTAAGCCTACCCAACAGACATGATGCACGTTATCTTCCTTTCTCACGCAATTTCAATTATTATTCTTACATTAAATATTACGACAATTCAACCCTTCTATTCAAACGTTTCTTTGAAAAAAAAAAACATTTCAATATGAAAATAGACATAATTTCATTAATTATGTACCTCACCAGAAATAGCACGTCGATATATAGCTGGTGATAGGTTGATGAGAAGTAGAGATGTAGAGTTGTGTCGTTACCAAATCGACGATAGGTTGATGAGGAGTAAAGATGTAGAGTTATGTCCTTACCAAGTCGATGATTGATTGATGATGAGCAGAGATGTAGATTGTGTCGTCACAAAGCCGACAATAGATTGATGATGAGCAGAGATGTAGATTGTGTCATCACAAAGTCAACGGTAGATTGATGATTAACAGAGATGAAATGTTGTGTCGCCAAAAAGTCGAGGCTAGAGTAATAATAAACCGAACTTATTGCAAGAATTCGTGAGGATGTCACTCTCCTAAAAGAATCTTAGATTATGTATGGTTAAGAAGATATTTGAGAAGATATCTTAGTTATTATTTAGGAAAATTTTCTAATTGTTATTTAAGGAAATATTTTAGTTGTTATTTGGTAGATATTATGCGTTATCTGATTATGTATATATGTAACATTTGTAACCAATTTTATTCCCTATAAATAAAAGTGTTACACTCATGGTCAAGGGAGATGATTATTTTGGCTTAAGTGAATCATTTAGTTAAGGTAAAAATACTTCTTCCTTTTTATTTTCGGTCTAAGATTATTTTACACTTTTCTGGAACAAATTAGTATCTCAAAAATGTTACAAATAATATACTTTTATAAAATTATATTTTGGCATGCATTAAAATATTTGTTAAAGGGTATTAATAATAATTTTAATGGTAGTATTTATTTTTTTAATCTATTTTTAATGATGATCGTTAATATTTGTCAGATAAAAATATAATAAAGACATATATTATCATTTTAACTGTAAAGTGACGAATATTTAAAATAAATAAGAAACTTTAAATTGATAGATAATTTAAAACAATTGAGATAAATTGGTGTGTTCACTTGTGAAGATAGATTTGAGAGAGTAAACAAATGAATTTGAGTAGATTTGAAGGGAAGTAAATATGAGAGTAATGTTTTTATGTTTCTTTCAAGAGATTTGAAAGTGGATTTAAAAGTAAAGTTTGTAAAAACTGTAATAAAATAAAATATTTTAATAGATTAAAACATAAGATTATTCTTTTATCTTTATAGATAAAATTAATATGTTCTTATTATTATTATTATTATTATTATTATTATTATTATTATTATTATTAATAAGTAAAACCAAAACACAACATTCTCTTTCTCTCACTAAAATCGGTTCTAGGGTCATGGGAATTGATTTCATTTTTCGTTGCAATGTCATGGAATCAGCATCGTGGAGTTGACTCCCTTCCTTTGCACTTCGTGGAATCAGTTATAGCCAAATGGGAATTGGTTCCCTTCTAATTACTCCTCCATCTTCAACCACAACATCCATCAATCACCACTGTTTCCTTCTTGTTATTCCAGCAACCACACAGGTACACAAAATTCAACTTAGGCGAATAACTCACCTCAAAGACATGAAGAAAGTGTTTTAATTTGTGGGTAAAACTGTATTCGAATCACCCTCAAATCACCTCGGTTAAACGAGATTCAAAAATCTCTAGATCTTGCTAATCCCCTTCTTCTCTCGCAATCAAATACGCCAATCCAACTCAGCAGTAAATCAATCATCGTCATTCGCTCACAACAGTAATTCACTCGTAAACGAACATGACATAAGTAATGTTTTTATTTATCATACTATTTTATCAACATTAATTGTTTTTTAAAATTATATTTCACATAAATTATTCAATAATTACTTCATTTTTCGTTTAATGTATTTATTGGCAACATGTTGTTATTTTAATGAAATTTTACTACCGTAGTTCAATTATAATTTAAATTAATTGATTTAGTTCAAAAATATATTCCATAACATATATACTTATATTTATTAAAAATGATGTTTAAACTTAAAGATAGCGCGTCCGGCTAATTAGTGCCATAAGCACCGGTTAAGAAACACTACATACATATTGAAACAGACAAAAAATTAGTAAACTAAAAACATATTAAATACGTATCAAACGTATATTATTAATAATTATTTTATTATATCCAAATGACTAACTTACCCATTGTACTACATAATCGTGATTTATTGTTTTCTTTTTAATAATGTGGCCCCACCCAATTATTATATTGCAATTGTAAGTTGTAAGCTTTTAGTAGCCATACATTCCATACAAATAATTCTTTAACTCATACTTCATAACACCATAAAAATTAGTCTAAACTAAAATCCAAAAGTGATAACAATATAAGTGTCTTTGGAAACACTCATTAATAAATTAGTTGATGAACATGTAATTGAATGGATAAGTTTTGGTATTGATAAATGGAAAATGATATACAATTATATAATTATATAATTTATTTTATTTTTTAGATGAAATCATATTATGTTATTATCATTTACATTCTTCCTTAAATAATTAAACTTTTTAACAATTTTATCTATTATCAAAATTTGTATAATATTATATATTTGAATAATCAATTTTATTTAAATGAATTGGTGTGATTAGTAATAATTCAATTTAACATGAAGTAATTAAAAACTTCAATTTACAATATTTTTTTATTTGAACTACATACAAAATAAAAAAGTAATCTAAGAAATGCTAAAAACATTGTAATACCTAATTATCTATAGAAAAATAAAATAAATACTAATAAGTAAAATAAATTAAAAATATATTAAAATGAAAAATATAATAGTAAAAAATTAAATAAGCTATAAATTAAAAATTAGAAGGTAACTATAAAAATTACACTATTAGAGAACTTTATGATAGTCAAACTAATTTATAAGTTAATCAAATAAATTATTTAGTTTATTTTCTTATCAACACATCCCTAATTTATGAAATTAAATTGTATACTCACAACACATACAATTCTGCACAATTCTTCAATGTCCTAGAAAGAGTATGTACAATAAATATAAAAAATATAAATCAATCATTATCTAAACTTTTCTTAAAATCTTAAAATATATAAGAATAGAAGTGATTTTTTTATAAATAAAACTTGAATATTTTATTATTAAAATACATAGATTGAAAAGTTATTTAAATGAGTTGTATTTTGTAAAGGTTATTATTTATTTTATTTTTTTTTTACTTTTCTTACTTATTTTTAAGTTTTTTTTTATCATTTTATTAATCTTTTTGAAGACCAAAAATCTTTGAGTAATTTTTGAAAGTTTAGCATGTAAAGGATAAATGATGTTTGATGTAGATTTTTTTGGATTCAAGATGAATATTTGTTTGTGTAACATTATTAGGACTTGTTCGGACTATTAATCTTAATTTTTTATGTGTAGGTAATGCATCACGTGTAAGTGAAGAATTTTAGAGTTTCAATACAAAGAGGTCTAATTTTGATAAGGGAAACAATTTGTTTTTTATTAGTACTTCATTTTAGATTATTTGATTATAAGAGTGTTATGATTTTTCCATATGTACATGAGAAACCTTGTTTTACGTTGAGGACTTATGAGTTGTTAAATTGTAAGCACAAAAGTTAGTTTGATGTATTTGATGTTGTATGGTTGTGTAAGCATCGGTCCTTTAAGATAAATTTGTTTAGTACATTGGTTTTATCTGAAGCATTTTGACATGAAAAAAAAGAGAGTAGTAGAATAGCTCATGTAGACCAATAGGTTGATTTAATATATTTGTTGAGTTTTATGAAATCATGTAGACTCTTTGGGTGAGAAATTTACTAAACCAAATTCAAGACTTTAAATTCTAGAGAACTCAAGTTATTATGCTAATTGATTGGGCCTTTTGAATAAGGTTATCAAAGTTTGGGTTGTTAGATAAGTAAATCGCTCATTAAGCAAAAGTCACTTTATTAAAATTCAAAGAACTCATGTGGGTCGCTGGACAAGTATGGTCTCATTGAGCGAATTTTATGCTTTAAGACTTTTAGTACTTGTTCGAAGGATGAGTCAATATCACTTCACCAAGAAAATCTTTTAATTAAAATTCAGAGATCTCATGAGAGATTAGTCACTAAGGGAGTCAAGGGTTCGCTAAGAGAGTATAATTTCCTAAATATCTCGTTGGACGAGTAATGTTTTCATTGAGCAAACTTGATTATATAAAAAAACTTAGTGTAGTTGGGCTAGCATAAGTGCTTGTTGAATGCAGGAGAAAAATTTGTATTTAAAAATCAGTGGTTTGAGATTCTCAAATGGAAAGTATATGTTAAGAAAAAAGATTTATAGAGAATAATACGATAGATTTAATAATTAAAAATTATTATTATTTATATTTATTATTATTATATTGGTTTAATTAATATTATTATATCTATTATTATTGTTACAATTATTTTTTTATTAATTTATTTATTTCATTATTATTATTATTATTAGATTTGTTATATTTTATTTGATTTTAATGAAATAAATTTATTTCTCTAATTATGAAGTTAATTTTTAATATAAAAGTTAAAAAAAGACACTCTTTTCTCTTGAATCTTTGCATATAAGTAAAGAAAGTTGAATAAAAATTTATTTTGATTTTCATACAATTTTGTCTCAAATATTTAATTTTTTTTTTTCAATTCTATTCCTCTAAACTTTGTATATGCGTGACCAAACACACCATTAATGATAGAATAACATGATTATCCGTTTTTTACAAAGTAATGATGGAACTGACCCGATTTTGCTATAACTGAATGGTTTATTAGATTAAAACTTTATTAAATTTCTAGAAAAAGTAAAATAATAATGCAGGGAGAAAAACAATGAACAAAAATGGGGGGTAAAAAAAGATGTTGTTGGTTTGTAATTGACGGTCAATAATATTATTAAAAGCTAGACACTAGCTAGAGTGATGGGGAAGTTGACATGGTGGGTGTATTGCGAGACGATGATGTCATGGTTACATAGAAGAGAAAGTGAGTGAGTGGTGGGTGGTAGAAGAGTGGACCCCACAACGGGGTGACTAATAATTGTTGACGATATAGGTGGGGCCCATTGCCAGGATAAAACGGTCACTTCTCTCACTCACTGTTAACAAAAAAAAACCGAAAGGCTAGTGGGATGGAATAATAATTAATCATAATGAAGTAGCAGCCGCATGTTTAACCATGGTTAAAGTTGTACGTTGGGTGTGGTTGGGTTTAGACGCAGTTTACGGCGTAGGATTGAAGCATCAGAAAACGAGGGGTGGGACAAACTCTTGAAATGCGGCGCCAGTAGCTGCCACTGTACATGGAATCAAATCTTGGATTCCACGATTTCAACCCTCATGCGCACTCTCCACGCCCATCTTATTTTTTGTTTTCACACAGGACCAATGAAGACAACGTATAACGGCATTCAAATTAATTATAAATAGAAGAATGCTGGTGACCGCTAACTCATTAAAATATAATGGTTTAATTATGTCTTTAATTCGCATTTTGGAGTCAAAATCTTAAAATGGTATTCATTAAAGTGAAGGTTGACACCATTAGAAGGTATGCCACGTGTGAGTTTCTCGATTTTTTGAATTTTTTTATTTTTTTTGAATTATTTATTTATTATTTTTTTTTTGAATTTTTTAAAAAAAAATCAAAAAATTGCCACGTGTCAAGCTGCCATCGTGCCACGTGGCAGTGACAGAGTGATGTGGCAGTGATAGTAACACGTGTCAGTATTATGCCATGTGTCATTTCCTTAGTCTCAATTTGGTCCTTTATTTTAATTTGTTTCAATTCAGTCCCAATTTTTGTAAAAATGAGCAATTTTGTCCTCTTCAAATTAAAACAAAAATTAATTTTATATAAATGTTATACAAATATTTTTATTAAATTTGATATTTTTATCATATATTTTTAACATAATTAAGTTTATTTAAAATTATGTTTCACATTCAACTTAACTTTACTTAAAATTGTTTTCAAATTTTAAATTTATATGTGTTTTATTGTTACATGAGCTAGTTAATTTATGAATTCTTTTCTATTAACAACTTTTAAACCATTTTAAATAAAGTTCAATGTAAAATATTAATTAAATTAACTTAATTTGGTTAAAAATATTTACTTGAAATATCAATTTTGATGGAAATATTTGTGTACATTTATATAAAAATTAAATTTGATTTCAATTTGGAGAGGGACAAATTTGCTAATTTTTACAAAAATTAGGACTAAATTGAGACAAATTAAACTAAAGGGACCAAATTGAGACTAAGGAAATGACACCTGGCGTAATACTGACACGTGTGACTGTCACTGCCACATCACAGTCACGTGGCACAATGACAGCTTGACACGTGGCAATTTTTTTATTTTTTTAAAAAATTCAAAAAAATAAAAAAAATAATAATAAAAAATTCAAAAAATAATAATAATAAATTAAAAAAATCGAAGAATTGACACGTGGCACTCCCTCTAATGGCGTCAACCTTGACTTAACGAGAAGGGCAAACGTGAGACGTTTTAACAAAAAAGGAAACCAGTTTGAGACTTTTAAAAATTTGGGTACCATTTTGAGATTTTAACTCCAAAATGGAGACCAAAGGCATAATTAAACCAAATATAATTAATATACATTCATTTCATTAATTTTATATTGAAAGTAAGAATAATTAAATATATTATTTAAAATAGTATAAATATATATAACAAATTTTATAAAGATAAAAATACTTTTTAAAATTTTTAGACAATAATTTTATGATACAAAACAATAATTTTAGAATTTTTAATATTTTTAAAAAAATTACTTTAGTTTTTTTTGTAAATTTTTTAAATGTTTAATACTATGTTTTTTGCTAATTTTTCTATTAATTTAAAATTTTTTATGCTTAATTATATTTAATTTTTAGTAATATTAAATTATAGTTATTTTATTATTTAAAATTGTTTTTTAATTTTTATTGGTGAACATTAAATAAAATATTAAACACACTATATAATATTATGGACATTTTTGTCCTTTAAATAAAATAAAATTATATTAATGGTTATTAGATCAAATTTTATTTATTATCATACTTAACTATACATTTCTATAGGATTCAAATCCATATTAATTATTCTTAATCAGTAATCTTAGGACATTGATTAACAGTACCCTTATAAATATTAGAACCTATTATTAGTGAAGAAACAATTGTTTTATAGCATAAAATGACTTTAGTAACATATCATCAATCACGAGCAATGGTGGTATTATACAAAAATTTGAATATATTATTAAAATATATTTTCATTTGTATCAATACAATCAAACACTTTTATTTTTTAGTTTTACCTTATTTATCTTTTCTCTCCTTTTTCTCATCATTAAATTTGGTTTTAATTAGTTGATATATTTTTCATATTTTTAAATTAATTAAATATGGTATTTCTAATTAATTGAATTTCGTTTAATAAAAGTAAAAACTTGCATTTATCACTAATTTTACCAACAAATATTTATGTCGATAATGAATCTATCGGTAAATATAATATATTTTTACGGTCAATTTTATCAGTAAATTCTCTTAGTAATTTATCATTTCAACAGACATTGTTGACAATAAATTTGTCGATAAAATTAGCGACAAATTTTTTGCTAAGTCCAATAAATTATTTTGTATATAATAAGGGAAGATGGGTAGAAGAAGAAACGAATAAGAAGAAAGAGAAGGAGAATAGAAATGAGGAGGATAAGCCAAAGTCGGTGACAGTGACAATGATGGAGGCGCAACAACATAGCAAAGACAATGGCGACCGAAATTGAAGGAGGAGGAGAAAGAGAAAAAGGAGAAGAAAGATGACAAGGAGGAGGAGATGAAAAAGAAGAAGAGAAAGAAAAAGAAAAAGACTAATTTCTGATATTAATCGATGGATTATACCGACAACAAAAATATGTCAATAATTATCAGAGACTTTTTAATAATTGCTTTTAGATCGTTGATAATTAGTAATAAATTTGACAATTAATCGATAAAATTTGTTGGTAATTATTTTACAGACGAAATTTTATTGTCAACAACTCATCAAAAAATTTGAATAACCAACAAATTTTTATTATTATCATTATTGATTTTAAAAAACTTGATAGTAATCATTCGGATAAAAAATATATAAAATTTATTAAAATCATCATCGATTTATGAGGATACCTATAGATTCAAAATTGTTTATCATGTTTAATTCAAATTTTTTGTTCTTAAAGTTAGTCTACTCCGAGACGAACAAATAATTCTTCCCTTGTTATAAAATAAAAACATTGTATACTGAAAAAAAAATGATACCTTTTCAAATTCAAGTCAAAGAACTAAAAACAATTAAATAGGTATTATTACGTGCAAGATAATGAAAAAAAAAAGTTGTTTTTGAGTCGCTCATTGCGTGGCAGACAATGATGTATCAGTAGTACACTTCAAAATATTTTCGTAACGTTATATTTTTTTATGAATGGATTTGAGAGAGAGTAAAGATGAATTTGTATGAATTTGAATGGATGAATATGTGTTTATTGAGAAGATTTAGGCTTTGTTCACTTCCAAAGATGGATTTGAGGGAGAGGGAGATGATGAGTTTGGGTGAATTTGAAAGTGAATGATGTGTTGTTTTTTTTAAGAGATTTAAAGGTGATTAGGAGTGAATTTAGTAGTAAAGTTTGTGAGAATTAGTGAGGGATTTGATTGATATGATAGATTAAAAAAAAAATTAATATATTTAAGAGACTTTACCATTTTGCCCTTATGTAAAAAATAGTATAAATTTGTGTTTGTAGCTTTATTGTCCTTTGTTTTGTTATTGTTGGTAATGGTGTCCTGGTTGTATATTCTTGCTGATTTAAAATCGTAATTGGCTTACATTTTTTTCTTTTCAATGAAGCTAATCAGGAATGGAGACATTGATGTTGCATTTAGTAAATTGCGGGAATGGTATCCACGTGAATAATTTTTGATGAGGGTAAATGCGTCTTTTATTACCACTCTCCTTCAAATCTATTGTTCATATGTGCGATGCCAACATGGATGGATCCTTCAAATCCTTTCGGAAACCCACCTGCAAATCGGGCCAACCGAACAAGGTTTATCACTGCTGATCCATCTCTCCATTTTTTACGTTGCAACAGGAAATACATTGAAGCAAACACAACCTTAGGGTGTGTTCCTTTGTGTAAATGGATATGGGGGAGAGTGTGAAGATGAATTTGTGTAGATTTAGGTGGATGAATATTTGTGTTTTTTTGAGTGGATTTAGAGGGTAAAGTGGGTGAATTTGGAGACATTTTTTATGAAAGTTAGTGAAAAATTTGATTGATGTGATAGATAAAATTATATGTTAAAATAGATATATTTATTAAGTTACCATAATACCCTTGTGTAAAAAAAGATGAATTTTTGAATTGATGTTGTTGAAATAATTTGTAAATTAGTTATTTTTTGTCATACAAAATAAATTAATTTTTTTAAAACTTACAAAAAAAATGAATTTTGATTAATGTCAAAAAATAGTACAAGAAAATGTAAATTATCTGTTAGTTTTTTGTTTAATAAATTAATTTGATATTCACAATACCAAATAGTGTAAAGCATAGAACTTACAAGGAAATAACTATAATCATAATGACATGGATAACGAATGTAGAGAAAAGAAGAATTGGTTGAGTTCGGTTCAGCTTTGGAATAACAGTACTACTAATAACAATGCATCTGATCGGAAACAACACCAACAACAACTACTTCATAAATTAGAAAATAAGGTAGAATGACTAAAACACACGAAAACCTCAATGCAGTTAGTTCTGTTGTATTGTTTGTACTTCTAGTGTTGTTGCTTTTCCAATCACAATTTGAGCAGAAATCACCTAATTAAACTTGGATATATTTATGAGGATGCTGAGATTTTTGACATAAAAATGGAAAGAAAGTAATACGTGGATGCACTGAAATTTTATTTATTTTTTGTTGATTATACTTGTTCAAGCAAACAGGGAGTAATGCTAAAGAGTGTTTTTTTGTTGGTGATGACAGAAAATTGAAGAGGGGCAATCTGTTCGCGAGGATCCTTTTCAGTCGTGCAGCAATAGAAATGGAGGAAGAAGGGCTTTTATGCCTTTCTCCGGGTACTCTTCGTGCAACAATAGAAATGGAGGAACAAGGAAATGCATGAATATATATATATATATATATATATATATATATATATATATATATATATATATATATAAAAGCATGACACCGGTGTCGCCCCCTTTGAAAACAAGGCGGTTATGTAACCGGTGTCATCCCTCTTTCTTCTTTCACAACACCAGTGCCCACACCAGTGCCATCCCAAACCTCATCACCTGCAAGACACCGGTGCCATCCCAGTTCCCTCACCACCCGTGCAAGACCTGCCAGTGCCATCCCACTCCTTTCACCACCCCAACACCTGCCACACCGGTGCGCCACTCCCCTTTCACCTGCAACACCTCCAACACCACGTCACCGAGGACAATATGGTAATGTGTTCGATAATACTCGCTAATCTTCTGCTTCTATAGTGGATGAAAAAATGTGTGCATCCCTCAAATTCGCCCTCGCTTATTGGTGCTAATCAATGCAATGGAACACAATTTGAAAATCAATCCGCGCTCCCTTATTCCGTTTAACAGTGACTTCCACCCAAGAGAACAAGCCCTTAGAGGATGAAATGAGTAGAGTTGGAGATAAATTTTTAGGTCAAAAAGTTTAAAGGGATCAAAATAATATATTCAAATTGTATATATAAGATAATTAAAAAATGTATATGTTATGTACAACTAAAAGCTATTAAGTTTTCAAAAAATATTTACTATATAACTCTCATTAACTCTATTAATATGTTCTTGTGCTATATGTACATTAGTCAACAATATATGTGTGTGTGTGTGTGTGTGTGTGTGTGTGTGTGTGTGTGTGTGTGTGTGTGTGTGTGTGTGTGTGTGTGTGTGTGTGTGTGTGTGTGTGTGTGTGTGTGTGTGTGTG
>Ga0214543_1005461_pt1 | contig 23364 bp, 17 predicted proteins | sample CNSS2metaG_FD_160094 | JGI IMG/M metagenome (GOLD analysis project Ga0214543, IMG submission 160094) | Root nodule microbial communities from cowpea collected in UCLA plant growth center, Los Angeles, California, USA - CNSS2 | ecosystem: Host-associated > Plants > Roots > Nodule | place: USA... | reverse complement strand
TTTTATATATATATATATATATATATATATATATATATATATATATATATATATATATATATATATATATATATATATATACAACTCCTTCATGGATTGTTACACTTTCAATTTGATTAACAGTCTTTATATATAATCATTGTTGTTACACAGGTTTAGCTTTTGAAATACTGTGTATATATACCTGCAAAATGAGGCACTGGATACTGTGATTGCTTGCATAACTTGCTTCATGTTTAAGCCACTCTTTAACGAAGTTACAACTGTAACAGATGATGTGCACATTGCAATTAATTATCATCGTTGTTGTTTTGAACAAGAGACATCAGAGAGGAATGATTTGAGAGTAATAATTGACAATTATTTAAAAATCATCTTACCGTAAAATTGTTTAAAATATGTAAGGTTAACTTTAAAACTTATGTCGATTTAAATTTAATTTATATAAAACAAATTTAAGTTCTTGTACATGTAATTACAAAATATTTGAAAAATACATTATTATTAATTTGATAATTATTTATCTGCATTTATATATCGGTATTAGTGAAAGTAAATTTTAAAATTTATTTTTCATTGATGATAAACTAATACAATAAAATAAAAGTTGAAATAACTTTTTATTATCCCAAAGTTCAACATAATCATAAATACATCCCATAGATAAGTTTTCTTCTCTTTGTCATATAAGAAAACAATTTAGACCATAAGAGAATGTTCGTTCACTCTTGTATGTTTAATTTTGATAAATGGTTCAATCTTCTTTATTTGTATTCTAATAAACACAGATTTTGAAAGTTGTTTACCTTGAAATAAGATTGAAATGCGTAAACTACATCTAGACTAATTTTTAAGTACACTGATTCATAGATGACAAAAACATTGATATTTACTTTTGGTGGTCGGAAAGTCACAATAATCTAAGATTTGTGTGATATTTTAGAATAGCTCAACTAAGATGCATTGTTGTAAAACCCTTTCAAAATATAAAATTGTTTTATTTTTTTAAATAACTGAAAACATCACTATTTAAATGTGCCAAAACCTTATTCATAAGAACACATTCTCTCCACCATCTTTGTCTTCTTCTTTCATTTTTCCACTCAAATTTCGTATTCTTCACGATTAGAGGTAGGAGTTACGTTCATCTCAAAGAAGTCTTCGAGTCTAACCGAACAAATTCTTCTTTCAAGTAAGTTAAAATTTTGGACTCTTTCGATATCCAATATGTTTTAGCTTTGCATGTAATTTTTCTTGAGTTGCATGTGCTCCTTGAGTCTTTGATTTTACTCTTAGCTAATCAGTGACTCTTTTGGCTCGATTAGAACATGTTTACACAGGTTGAGGTAGAGCGTTCGCGATGAGTTTAAAGACAGTTTGAGGCTTTTTCAAGAGGTTGGGTTGTCTTCTAAGTTCAGGGAAGCTAATGTTAGGACCTAAGCCCAACCACATAAGACATTGACACCACTCTCAACCCAAAACCTTAAGGCAATGAGTTTATGGGTCTTTATTTTATATAGTGCTCTACTTTCTCATTTATGATCAATGTGAGACTTAGACTTGATACCACTTGTTAGGATTATAAGGAGGAGGTTATCTCCCAAGTGATAACCTCTTCCTTATAATCATAACAACTAATTTGCAATTATTCTTAAATTAGTGTTTGTTGATTTGTGACAGCAAAACTATTATTTCAAGATCAAATTGGTTGATTGATTTTCTATGACAATGAGTTATTGGTTTTTTTGATCAATTGGCATGATTGATAGTTGCTGAAATATGAATGTAAATTTGTCTTGATGCGTCTAAGCTGATCTTAAATTTGGTATGAGAGTTTAGTTTGGTGAATTTGATTATACTAACTTAGGTAAATGGTTCAACATGTTTTGATTAAATTTTGAATTGTAAGAAGTATGGAAACTTTGGTTTTCACGGTTTGTAAGGATGTTTTTATGAGGTCTTTGAATTGTACTGAATTGACACTACTTGAGTTAAGAATGTGAAATTCTAAAATATTATAAGGTTTGTTAGATGAGGATTAACTTAAAAAGTGTCAAATTACTCAATTAGAACTCAAAAAGGAAGTTTTCGCTGCTGGAATATTGGCGTTGTAGTGCCACTAGGCACCACTTAGATAATGGCCAATGATTTATGACAGTTATGTGGTGAGAGGGACATGAGGTATTGTCATTAAGAACGACCATTAGGTTCTTATGACGGATAAAGAGACTAACTTTGTGTGTACCAACTTAGGTAGACCAATATTTTTTTATCACAAGTGCAAAAATCACTAAGAATTATACATAAATGCCTATATCTAAATAATTGAGTCTAAAGAGTATGTAATTTTATGTTTGATTTTTCTATGAATGTTTGAAATACACTATTTTATGATTCATCAATTTAAGTGTTATTATATGCTTATTTATTTTATAAACTAGCTTACTCTCTCGAGTACTTGTGCTTCTTGTGTTTTGTTGTTTTTCTTTTAAAATGATCACCTTTATCGGTGTGAGCAAATGAAGAAATAGGTGTGGGTTTACCTCAAGAAGAAGATATTGGTGTAGTTGTATAAATATAGGATCATGAGAGCTAGGGTTAGCTTTTATCTTTTAAAAGTGGTTGTAGTTATGTGATCAACTTTTAGTTCCCCAGAGTATGTTGATGTAAAACCTATTATATGCTAGTATAGTTATCTTGGATAACTATAATAGTATAATTGTGTCTTTGTCTAATTGCTTATGGATTATCAACTATGTAAAGTTTTATTTTACACTATTAAATGAGATGTTACATGTGTTAAAGCACATTTTTCTTGATTTAAAAGCAAATGTATTTTACATCATAACCATTAGGACTTGACTAATGACCTTGAACATATTTTTCTTGACTTAGAGATTATGTATTTTACATCGTAACTATTAAGACTTTGGAAAATGGTAACACCTTGGACATAGCCTTTGAACAAAGCTATTATTTCAATGGAAGTCATGGAGTTGAAACTCTGGAAAGAATATTCCATAAACAATGATATTTAAATAAAATGAGATATTATATTTAATTTGAATGTTTGTTGTGTGTATTAATTTCATTCATAAATTATTATTGGCCAAGATGATATGAATAATTAATTGTACAACGATAAATGATAATTAAGAGTAAAATTCATCATAAAAGATCTTTGTTTTAAACTATTTCGTAGAGAACACTTTACATTGTAGAATGATTCATCACACATAAATAACAATGTCACACTAATCAAAAGCTTGAACGTGAACATGTCAGTCATTACCTTGTTGACCTTTGAATTATGTTCGAGAAAAAAATCTTTTGAACTGCAATATGATTTCTCACTAATTATAACTTCATACGATTTAATGTATTAATGGTCAACCTAATGAAATATGGAATACTACTTTATACATCCATAAATGATGTCTTCCATTCTAGCATAAAACTTTCAATTTCTTCCATAGTTATGACTAAATCATGGTTAATTACTATTACAACATATATAGTAAGGGTTGAAACAATACAAGAAGCAACATAACATGTGGATAACATTTAGAGGAACAAGTAAATACTTACAAGAAATGAAGAACGATATCGGGTCAACAACATGACAACAAACCTAATAGAGCTAATAAATTTTGTGCTAAAAAGTGTTGTGAACCATCCAATTTTTTCTTTGGTTTTGATTACATACATTTGATATAATAAAAAATTTCATCAAAAAATAAAAAGAGAGGTTACAAGGATTGTGTACAAAAACTTTTTTTAGAGTTAAAAGACCTAAAATAGTATTGACAACCATACACATAATAGATATTGTGTCAAAATCTAAAAAAAAAAAGAGTAAAATTTTAAGAATCGCCTAAAACAAAGCAAAATAAGAAAAAGGATGAACATTAAAACACACCAATTTTTTTAAATTATATTATTACATACCTAATGACATTCGAGATAGATGTCTCATCCATACATCAACCTCAAATTATTAAATAAGTGTTCAAGAATATTCCATGTATTAAGTGTTGAATACAACACCGACAAAATGTTTAACTTAGCAATACAAAAAAACTAAACAACTTTCCCACTTCACTATTTACAGAAAAATTAACTTATTACTATAAATTAATTATAAGTAATAATTAAAAAAATATTTATTTCTTTAATATTTCCTGTGGAGCGTTAAAAGAGCTAAATAATAATACATTTAATTTTATTTATGATACATTTAAATTATTAGTTCGAACTATTAATATTAATAAAATAATCTAAATGAATACTTGAATTTCAAGTATTAATAATTTTAGTATGTGGGTGGAGGAAGTGAAATGCAGAGAAGGCCCAACTGAAGTGAGGAGTGAAAATCCAAAAAGCGAAATGGGCTTATTGGCCCAAAGAGGAGATGAATAAGAAGAAAGGAAGAGGGTATTTGAGCACAAGAATGGTGGTGCTGTGACACATTCACACACATTGCACACTCCCAAATCATATCTATCATTCCACAAAGGAAAAGCACAGAGAAAGGGAAAGAGAAAAAAAAAAAATGGCCGAATACGATGAAAGATACGAAGGCAACGGAGAAGAAGAAGACCTTCACAATTCCCATCCTCATCCTCATCTCGATTCCTCTCCTCAGCCCAACCACGACGATCTCACCGATTCCAAATCTCACGTATGCGTTCTCTCTTTCTGCTCCATCAATCCCTTCTTTTTCTCTCTTTATTTCTCCGCACTTTCCTTTTCATTTGCAATTAGGGTTTTTTTTTTCCACTGCTTTCTCTCTTTCTCATAACTGGGGTTTCGGGACAGGGTTTTTCTGTTTCGCATCATGTTCCCAATCTTAACACTACAAATCTTGTGTCAGCCTTTTCGTTCCACTGTTTGTGAAACTGGCTACACCTGTCTCAGTTATGGGGAGATTCGAGGTTGGATTTTGTTTCGTGTTTTCCCCCCTTTTGTAATTCTCGCTTCACTGTGTGGTTAAAGATGCTTAGGTTTTCGTAAGGTCTTTGCTTTTCGTACCATGCCGCTGTCTTTTTTCCTGCCAAACTATCAATGAAATCTTCATGCTTTGCCATGATTTTATGCAGTGCCCTCTCGTGTTTCTTTTGAATGTTGTATAAATTTTAGGAAAAATGTATTTTGGATTTGGCTGCTTTTCAGGTATTTTATGCCGAGTGTGAAATATTTTGTTCCAACTGTGATTGTGTTTTTAACCTTACTTTCATATGCATCATTACCTGTTAGGCTTGAAGATATGGGTTTGCTCTCACGTGTTAATTTTTTATGTTCTTTTGGCAGCATGGATCTCGCGATTATGACAGAGAATCTTCCAGAAGCAGAGAGAAGGAGCGGGAGAAAGGGAGAGACCGGGATAGAAAAAGGGAAAAGGGGAGGGAAAGGGAGAGAAGTAGGGATAGGGATTCGGAGAGAAGCAGGGACAAGGACAGAGATAGGGAGAGGAGCAAAGACAGGGAGAGGGACCGAGAGCGTGATGGTGAGAAGGAAAGAGACCGGGATAGGGACCGCCACCACAGAGATAGGCACAGGGATCGTGGTGAACGAAGGGAAAGGACAAGGGATAGAGATGAAGATGATTTTTACAGGAGCCGTGACTTTGACAGGTAAAATTTTGTTTGGGATCTTACTGCCTTGTATACCAGTTGGAGCTTGAGGATTTTCATCAGCATCTGATTTTCAGTAGCATGCGATGTGTTGCATAATATCTGAATTCATACTCAGCTACATTTTTTTAAATAACGTTTTTCCTGTTCTCTTTTCAATTTTTATCTGAAATTATGTGATTTTCCAGAAGAAGGGATTATGATAGAGAGGATAGGCATAGGCGGAGGTCTCGGTCTAGATCTCAATCCAAGTCAGGGGGTAGATCCGAACATAGATCAAGGTCGCGTTCTCGTTCACGCTCAAAGAGGTAAATCCTGGAAAGATCCTTAACATACAGAGTGTATAGATGTCTGCTAATCATATCATGCATGTGACTTCCTTTTGTGAATTATATTTTGTCTACAAAATAAAATTGTTGGTGGATGCCCAAGTGGAACCAGTATAGTGTTGTGAATACACATCTATCATTGTATTTAACTTTATTGGCGGCAGGGCAACCCTTGCTCTTCATTCATCATTTCATCACCTCCTGTTTTAACAATTTTTGATAGATGTGTTTGATATTTACTTAAGTTTGTCAACTAATACATATTCTTGGTTTGAGGAGTAGCATTCATTATTCGATTGGTTTGAAGAGTACCATTCATTATTGGATTAACTAATTTACTGCACTTACAGCAAAAGGACTAGTGGTTTTGATATGGCTCCGCCTGCCTCTGCTATGTTGGCTGGTGCTTCTGCTGTTACAGGTACATTTACACATGTATATATTATGAAATTTCTCATCTTAACTGTTTTTTCTTTTTGTTTGTCCTAGTATGGAAAATTCATATCAAATTGCATGGTGTTAACTTGGTAAGCTTTGTTCAGTTACTATCTGAGTATATATAGCATTTGAGGACTGGTTTCCCATGGTGTGTAATTTTGTCTTTCTTTTTACATAGCGATATAATTCTGGAACTAAAAGATGCTTTGGTTTTTTGTCTTGTGTTTGGTGTTTGTTTGTTTTGTTTCTATGTCTTGTCATATGTTCTAAGAAGGCAATGTTGGGCTACTAGCCCCACTGTGCTGACAATGGGCGTGAGCCGACATCTGTAGCTTTTATGTCCACGGAGGAATCAATGCACCTGTTTTTGGTGGGTCTTGTTCGTCTTCAACTGGAAACTATTACCTACTTTGGTAGACACAAATATTATCTCTAAAGTTTGTTTACAATGCTCCTTTAATATTATTAATACAATATATTCCACGAGGTATAAGTATGCTTAAGCTCGTGCCAATTGGAGTAAAAGGAGGCATTTGATTCTTATGTATTATGATTGCAAAAAGTGAAAACAATGAGCTTGTTCTGATATGCCAATTTCCTTTATTTGCAGGTCAGATCACTGGTGCAAATCCTGCAATTCCCGGAATGTTTCCAAATATGTTTCCGTTGGCTACAAGTCAGGTATTTTTTTGATTCCTTTTCCCCAGCTCATGTATGCAATTTGAGGTTTATATTAATTTCAATTTTTTCTTGTTTATTTCTTTTTTAAGATGCAGCCGTTCAGTGCTCTCCCAGTCATGCCAGTTCAGGCTATGACACAACAGGTAAAAATGATTTCCAGTGAGATGAAATTTACATTCATTACTCTTTTAACATGACTTTCCCCAGGTTATGGACTGTCTTTAATGTACTGAATTTTCAGGCTACACGACATGCTAGGCGGGTGTATGTTGGGGGCCTTCCTCCTACAGCTAATGAGCAGGTAATACTAATATCATAATTTCTTGTCCACAATGTTTATGTCTTTAAGATGGTTGTGACAATTTGGCTTGTTGTTTCTATTCTTGTTATGCTGCAGTCAGTTGCAACTTTCTTCAGTCAAGTTATGGCTAAGATTGGGGGAAACACTGCTGGCCCAGGTACATTTTAAACTTTAGTGAATTGTGCCAGTTTGTTGGCATTATAATGGAGCTAATTTAATTTGTGTGCAGGTGATGCTGTGGTCAATGTTTACATTAATCATGACAAGAAGTTCGCCTTTGTGGAGATGAGGTCTGTTGAGGAAGCTAGCAATGCAATGGCTTTAGATGGGATTATTTTCGAGGTATCATTTTGACTGGCATAAAAAAGCTTGGGTTTCTTTTCTCATGTTGTGCAAGGAATGACTATGTCCATCGGTGCTAATCCATTTTTTTTATTAGGGGGCACCTGTTAAGGTCAGGAGACCTACTGATTATAATCCTTCCTTAGCTGCTACCCTAGGCCCAAGCCAGCCTAACCCAAACCTTAATCTGGCTGCTGTTGGTTTAACACCTGGGTCTGCTGGTGGACTTGATGGTCCAGATCGAATTTTTGTTGGTGGACTTCCTTATTACTTCACAGAAACGCAGATAAGAGAGCTTTTAGAGACTTTTGGTCCTCTAAGGGGTTTTGATCTAGTGAAAGATAGAGAAACAGGAAATTCAAAGGGTTATGCATTTTGTGTTTACCAGGATCTTGCAGTTACTGATATTGCATGTGCTGCTCTGAATGGAATAAAAATGGGAGATAAGACTCTCACAGTTAGACGAGCTAATCAAGGTGCAAACCCGCAGCAGCCTAAACCTGAACAAGAGAGCATCTTAATGCATGCACAACAGCAGATTGCGCTGCAGGTTTGATAGATTGTCCCTGAAATTGTTTTTGTTTCTAGGATCATCCGTGCATGTGTTCAAAATGCTAACTGCTGAGGCTTTTTATTTTTGTAGAAACTTATGTTGCAGCCAGCTTTAGTGGCAACAAAGGTGGTCTGCCTAACTCACGCAGTTTCTGCTGACGAGCTCAAAGATGATGAAGACTACGAAGAGATTCTTGATGATATGAGACAAGAGTGCTCCAAATTTGGTAATTTCAGATTTATTTTGCCCTTGTATCGCTCTAAACAACTACACATTCATATTAATTTTCTGTCTTTGTTTTTCTGTCTTATTTGTTTTACAGCCATTTGTAGTCCCACATTCTCATAGAGAATCAGGCCTAAATTACAGACTGAAGTCTCCATAACCTTCTTTGTCCTCACATGTTTGTTCATTGCATGTCTTTGAAAATTCCATTGCGTAGTTCACTGTTTTGTTTTCACGTTATGCAGGTACCTTGGTGAATGTGGTGATCCCGCGTCCACCGCATGATGGTGAGCCTGCCGCTGGAGTTGGGAAGGTGTGTTCTTGACCTGTTACGGGAATTCTGTCTGCTCTTCAGTCATATATATATATATAAATAATTTTTTTTTTCTTTTAGTTTAAATTAAGAGCACCGATTTTGTTCACTTCCCTCCTTTCTCAATGCTGGTTTGGTGCAGTTGGGGAATCAAAATTATAGTGTTGAGGGACCGAGGATCTGTCAAAAATTCCTGTAGAAAAATTAATATTGCTTATAATTTTGGTGTATATATGCTAACTGTAAGTAACTCTTGTATTTGCAGGTGTTTTTGGAGTATGTTGACGTGGATGGTGCTACAAAAGCCCGTGCTGGGTTGAATGGACGAAAATTTGATGGGAACCAAGTAGTAGCGGTTTTCTACCCAGAGAACAAATTTGCTCAGGGAGATTATGAAGGCTAATGGGGTTTTATTTGGATTTTACCTTGTTTAGCATTTTGTTAGTAAGGATTATGTTTTGTATTCATAAACTTGTAAGCTAGAGTTGTGGTCATAGTACAGAAATTGTTCTATTTAGATGCGAGTAGTAAGAAAAGTGATGATGGATAATTTGTTAAATAGTTTTACCGGTCTAATGGATCTCTTGGGTCCCTTGAGAAATTCTTTATCTGCATTAATCAAATTAAAGCTTGTTGCTGGTTATTCCACACATTTTTTCTATCACCCAAATGTTCCTGAAATAGACCTTCAGCTTTTAAATGGTGTGGAAATGTATAATTTGCATAACGTGGGGCATTAATATTTGTCCCCTTTTAGTCTTCAGATTAATTTATTTTTATCTTTTTCATACGCATTTTACTCCCTCCTTTCTACTTTCTGACATGTCTTCATTGAGGATGGTGGTTGTTGCTGCACGCAGAATTGGAGGAGTTGACGTGGTGAGGAGAGCGAGAGGAACCAGAGTTGAAAAATTATAAAATATTACATTCCTTGACATCTTGAATCAAATCAAATCTATTTTTTCGGCAAATTCAAATATAAGACCATTATTCTTAACAGTATGAGTCTCTTAAATCTGGAAAATTAGAAGTGCTGTATTCTCATTCTTATTTTTTATATTTAATATTGATTTAGTACGTAATCTTTATATATGGAACGTCCATTTAATTTTTATATAGAAATTTTATTTAAATTTAATAATTAAAAATACCTATGTACGAAAAACTTAGTTTAATGAATTATAGTAAATGAAATAATGATTTTCATATTGATTAATTTAAAATATTAGTTTAGTTATAATATATTCATTACACTGTTTAAAGATATTTGTTAATTATAGCTCTATAAAGTAAACATTTATCCTATATAAAACCGAAACTAAATTACTAGTATAACTAGATGTACCCGGTCTAAATAGTAATTTATTATCTAGTGGGTAGTTGCAAAAGAAATATTCATGATTTTTTTTTTATATTTTCAATCCTTCACATTTATTTATTTATTTAAATTTTAAATAAAATAATTTAAAACAATTTTTTAAAATATAACTTCACCTAAAAATAATAATTTTGAAGCATAAATTAAACAAAATTACATAGTAAAATATTAATATAAATAAATTTGATCTTTTTAAAAAATAAATACAAATAAGTTAAATCATAAACTATAGTTATCAAAAGGCGTAATTATTTGATAACCTTATTTAGAGTCTGATTTTTAAGTTAGTGTTTATTGACAAACATGATTAGTAAAACATTATATATTTTTTATTAACCTTGGATTCATTGCTAAAAAATTGTCTATTTTTTTTCCTTACAAACTGTTGGTGGTTTTTTTTTAAAGTATATAGGTTACATTTTAATAAATATTTTAATTTTATAAAATTGACACAAAAAATTAAAGTAACATGAAAAATTATAAATATATATATCCGTGTCACTAAAAGGTGACAACATATGTTACTTAGTCCGTCAAATTCTGTCTTTGCATTTTGTAATAAATTTCCAATTTCTTCAACGGATATCTTATCTATCGAGTATGCTGCAAAATCACATTTCAGAATGGCAGCATATGCTGAAATTTTTGTTAAAAAAAGAACTCAAATGCTGCAACTACTTCATAATCAACTTGGCAAACTAAAAAAATGTTTACACAACTTGGTAACTGTAACTCATGCATTTGCAGAAAGGTGTCTAGCATGTTCCAGCCAGTTGTTGGTCACGAGATGAAGCTCCATTCACCGATGATAAAGGAAGTCTCATTCATATATGAGCTAAAATGCATTAATACTCTACCAAAAAGCTTCTTCTCTCTTTGTCTCACTTACCCAACAAATCATCAAATACCTATCACATGAATGCCATAAATACGGTCACACAACTATGTCTAAGAAGGAGAATATAAGAATGCATGTCCACAACAGCCATTTTTGTCAGAAAATTAGCGGTTCTTAAGATGAAGCATTTGGTTTTGACATTGACATGGATGTTGTGGCTGAGCCTATGTGGCAGATGCATGTCTCAGGTGCAGCCACGGCTTCCTCCGGGGCAACAGGTGCCATGCTTCTTCATATTTGGTGACTCTTTGGTTGACAATGGAAACAACAATGGAATCCTAACCCTTGCCAGGGCCAACTACAGGCCTTATGGCATAGACTTCCCAGGGGGTGCCACTGGCCGCTTCACCAATGGCAGAACTTATGTTGATGCCTTAGGTATAATAACTCTACACTTCCTTAATTCATTGATTAAGTTAATGATGAATAATGAGTATGTTCGAAATAATCCAAGTACGAGTTTAAATCTTCTATTAGATATAAGAAAAAGGATAGATTCACATTGTTTTAAAGTTTTAGGATCCTATATGCACACATAGCTGTATTTCTCAAGAATACAATGTTGAAAATTGCAGCTCAGCTTCTGGGTTTCCCAAGGTATATTCCTCCACACTCAAGAGCAAGGGGTTTGGAACTTCTAAGAGGAGCTAACTATGCATCTGGAGCAGCAGGCATTAGAGAAGAAACAGGCAGTAACCTTGTATGCAATGACATATGCTGGAGATTCTTTTGAGAAAACAAATATTATTGCTGTGTTACCTCTTCTGATTTTATTGTGCAATTTGGTTGCAGGGTGCTCATACTTCAATGAATGAACAAGTCGCAAACTTTGGCAACACAGTGCAACAGCTGAGAAGGTTCTTCAGAGGAGACAATGACTCACTTAATAGCTACCTAAGCAAATGTCTATTCTTTTCAGGGATGGGAAGCAATGATTACCTGAATAACTACTTTATGCCAGATTTTTATTCAACTAGCTCAGATTTTACTGTTAAAGCTTTTGGATCTGCTCTTCTTCAAGATTACTCTCGCCAGCTATCTGTATGTTATGCACATTTAATTCTAAACTACTCTACATATAGCTAGTGCATTAGCATTCTGGGTCATGTTAATAATCATGTCATTCCTATGAACACAATATTTTGACAAGGTAAATTGAGGATCTAATGTGGTTTCAAACCCAACCATTTTGCCAAAATATGACTACCTTTTGAAGGTTCACATGCACAATATTGTTGTTTCCCTTATTAGACATTACTAATGGTTTTTACTTAAAATTGTGCAGCAATTGTATTCACTAGGAGCACGAAAAGTGATTGTTACAGCAGTTGGTCAAATTGGCTGCATACCATATCAACTAGCTCGTTTTCATGGTAACAGCACCAGATGCAATGAAAAAATCAACAATGCCATCTTGCTATTTAACTCGGGCCTTAAGAAAATGGTTCAAAACTTCAATGGAGGGCAGCTTCCAGGAGCAAAGTTTGTGTTCCTTGATTTTTATCAAAGCAGTTCAGATTTATCTTCAAATGGAGCATCATTTGGTAATTCTCTTTTCTATAGACATGGCATCTATTCATGACAAAGAACATGCTCTCAGAAGCTGATTTTGCTATCCATATATGTTGTTTCATATAGGATTTGATGTGATAGACAAGGGCTGCTGTGGAGTTGGCAAGAACAATGGACAAATTACTTGCCTTCCTATGCAACAACCATGTGAAAATCGTCAGAAGTACTTGTTCTGGGATGCTTTCCACCCCACTGAGGTGGCCAATATTTTACTAGCCAAGGCATCATACAGTTCAGAATCATATACTTATCCCATTAATATTCAACAATTGGTAACCCAGTAAAAGCTTAGTTTATGTTGGATTTTGTCTGTTTGTGTGGTATTTATGCAGTGCATGCACTCTGCTGATTTATCAGTGTTCATGATCTTGTGTTGTAAGAATGTGTTGTTGCCTAAACCATTTTATTTCCTCTGTACACTTGTGGTTGATTCCATTGTGCAGGAATAATATTACATTAACATATATGAAACACCTCAGGCTGCAGCTTATTGTTTATTTTAAAGCACGTTTACTACTAAAATTATCAAAGATAACAACCAAAAGCCTATGTATTTCTCTTGGCAGCTAATTTCAACGCTGTTCCCGTGATCACCAAGAATATATAAATCTGGTTAAAATGTCTGAAGAAAAGGGCAATATTCTCTTGCCACATTACAATAAAAATAGACAAAAAGAGAAGATAAGCACGAATTCATATGACAGTTGTGATAGTAAATGTAGATAGCAGTACATTGCAGTCATTCTTACTATGATATAGGTTCCCTATACTAAATTTGTTGTTCCACATATAGTAATTACTAAATATAAACTTGATCATTGAAGCTATAAATGACAGTGACACGGCAAGATTCCCACTTAAGAGGCTCACTTCATAGCTCAGCAAGCTGCCTTATGTTTATAGGATAAACAAAATTGGAATTCCCACTGAAAGCCATTCTTCCCATCAGAATGTTGGCTGCTTCTGTAGGATGGAATGCATCCCAGAACACATACTGGTTTCTGTTAGGGCATGGAGTTTGGAATGGAAGACATGTTATTTGGCCTCTATTTCTTCCAATGCCACAGCACCCTCTATTCACAACACTAAACCCTTCACAGAAAGAAAGTAAACAATATCAGTGTCATCATGAAAGACATGTTGAAAATGTTCATTGCAATGCAGTAAGTAGTATGTTTTTATTCCTATGTACCGTAAGATCTAGCATTGAGAAGGATGTCCTGGAACATGCGGGAAGTGTCAACGAATATGAATCTGGCACCAGGTAGATTAGCATTGAAATTGCCCAAAACGGTCTTCAAATTTTCATTGAAGGGTTGCACTAGCAAGTTCACTTCTTCAGAGCAGCTTCCACTCATGCTTTGAGCCAGAATGCTTGGAATACACCCCATTTGCCCCAGTCCAGTAATCACAAATTTCCTTGCTCCAAGATTGTAAAGCCTCTATAACACATGTAATCATAAACAATTAAACTTTCCTCAAAATTAACTTGGACAAAAGAGAGTTCAGATTCTCTACTGGATTTTTCTGTATTGTCTTCTGTTCAACATTAAAAATACACTATGTTGATACTTTACAAATCTTTTTAATATATTTTAAAACTTCAAAATCAGTGACTATCATTGTATTTTGAAAGTATAGCACAGGAACAACACAGAAATATCCGGTAAAGAATCCAAATTTGACAAAAAAGTAGTTTTAACTTAATAGTATATGAGAAACTAAGAAATGTTACTGTGAGCTGCTGCCTATATGTTTGAACCAAAAGATCAGCATACTGCTGTCCATTGTACTGATTTCTGGTAGGGTAATTAGGCATAAGGTAGTTGTTAAGGTAGTCATTGCTGCCCATTCCAACGAAGAATATGCATTGTGCAAGCGCTGTGGCCATATAGTCTGCTCCAAGATTCCCGGTTATTTGATTTAATGTGTTCTCAAAGTTCCTTAGTTGCTGATCAAATGGTATTCGCCCAACCTGCTCAAAGAGAATCCATTATGATTCACCCTCTCAAAGTAAAATTCTTCAAAAGAAAAACAAGGTTGCTTTATGTAATGTTCAGGTCAAAATCTAAATCCTGAAGATGTTACACACAAAGTTTCTGCCAGTAGCATCAAGGATTCCAGCAGCAGCTGAAGCATAGTTTACTCCATGAAGCACTTCATTCCCTGAGGCTTCTGAGTATGCAGGAATCAAGGGAAGTCCAAGCAGCTCAGCTGCATTCATACGAACACATCAGTGTAAAATTCAGTTGAAATGATACATATTATTCAGGTGCCTGCAACGAATGTTAGTGCTTAACAAGAATACCTTTATGGCCTTATTTTTAGAAAGCATGTGACCTTACATACCAAGATGCATCTCGATGCATGATTTTTTTAACTGGGAAATTTCATATATGGGAGCTATATTGCCTTGTATATTAACACAATTTCTATTTGGTCATTACAGTCTAGTGAGAAACACTTGTGTAGGTTCAAGGGGTGTGTAGCTAAAAGTGTAGGAGGAGTCTCCATATTCTGTTTAATGCATCATTTACTGCAAGAAAATGCCTTGACAGAGGTTTATCTACCCTTTTTACCACACACACCAACCACACACACCAAGTAAAATGGCCACTGAAGGAGAAAAGAGAAATTTACAGCAAGCAATTACTTCATATAATTAATATCCTGTACTCAAGAGATAGGTCGTTAGGTGTATAGCAGTTATTCACCTCACTGATGGTAGCCTTGGTAGGCTTCCTAAGTAAGAAATTCATGGCAAAGGTGATAAAATTGGCAGCATGTCCTTAAAAGACAATTCTGTGCCAAAAAGTTTTGCATAAGAAAATAAACAATTCAATTGCATTACTTTCTCTTTCGAAATATGTCTGGACAATCAGTCATAAAAAAATGAATCCGAAATTGGTGACTAATTTAGTCAAATTAAAGTCCATAACATGAAGTTTAGTTCTAACTCAACCTCTCACACCAGAAGAATGTTATGTGATACTTTTCCCTGTAGAAAATTATGCCTCATTCCTCAAGCTTTTGGCTTTTAATTCCTATGCTTGCAAAAACATTCTATGCCAAGAGAAAAGGGTGCAATAATTTGTGAACAGTTAGCAGTCTTATACTCCTATTAGAATATGACACTTATGCATATTCTATTTGCTTTGACTTAAACGAATTAACCCCATAATCTAGGTTGGCTTTGGTCATGTGACAAGTACTAGGAAAAAGAGAAAAAGAGTTGATAAAAAAGAGTGTATACCTATTTCATCAACCATGGTGTAGCCATTTGAGAAGCGACCAGTAGGGCCTCCATTGAAGTCGATGCCATAAGGGTAATAGTTGGCCTTAGCTAAGGAAGGAAGGTTATTGTTGTTGCCATTGTCAATGAGAGAGTCACCAAATATGAACATGGCAGGCACATTTTGGCCTCTCACTGCACCACCACTCAGCAACATGAAAAGCACCAAGAATGGGGACAGTCCAAACTTAGCCATAAAAGTGTGAGAGAGTGAAGAGAGGCACATGGAGCAAAGAGCTTGTTGATTTTATCTATCTGTAAGAATGAACCAAAACAAGTTGACATGGTAATGAAAAGAGAATAGGATTTAATACAAGATGGTAAATGGCGGTGGTTGAAATGCAATCAATACATTCACCTGCTCTCCTCTCTTGCAGTAATTATGCATACATACTGAAACACCCAACATTGTTGCAGGCCATTTGAAATACTCAACTTGTACAATTTATTTACTACTTTCATGAATTTTTCCACACACATTCAAGCCCCCTCTGTCACTATTTTTCCGTGACTGTCTCTGTGGGGACTTGAGGATAACGTATGTAACAACTTCACTTAGCTTTGCTTCCCATGTTTCTTACATGTTGCAGAAGAGAAAGTCAAACCAGTTATTGCTGCATTTGTCAGTATATGTTTTTATACATAATGTCTATATTTTATATATCCTTAAAATGTATATCTTTGATAAACTCTTAAGTGATCATCTACTGCATCTCTTTTGATTTATAGGAAAGTGGATTTTTTTCTTATAAACAACTTTGAAGGAAATCCAAGTTTGTGGTCAAGGTTGGATTTTAGGAACGTTCAAACAAAGGTTGGTGAAATGAAGTTTCCAACACAAGGTGGTGCTGGCTTCACCCTTGCTTACTTCATCATCACATTTTCGCAATACTATCCACCAATTCTTCACTTTTATTTCTCGGCTTACTAAGTTGTTTCTTCTATTTTCACAACATGCTTTATTTTTCTCTTAAGTAATTTACCTTTTCTTTCATTCTTGAAGTATCTTCCTCCAGATAATTATTTCAAGACTTGGATCACCATTGAATAATCCAATGGAATAAGTAATAGGACTTTTAAGTCGTACATTCTATATCATAAGAATAAATAATAGTTTCAGCATCGCAGAGGAAGAAGAGAAAGAAGCATCGCAGAAGAAAAACTCATCTTATAAAGCTCTTTTTAGAAACATTAATGTGTTTAAGAAAGATTTTCCAAAAAGCTTATTCTAGAAAAGTCATTCCGGAAGGTATTACATACAAAGTTTGTTGCAGAAAGATATTATATACATTTTAGAAGATTGATCTAAAGTGAGAAGATGTTATTAAGCAATTTGATTGTAAGATACAAGTACAGCATAGACTCTTGAATGAGCGTATTATTTATGACAAAATTTCACTACCCATTCTTGCTTTTCATGGTTACTATGGCATGAAGAATGGGATAACTCAGAACCATTACATAGGTGACAAGGAAAAGTTGACCAAACATTTCTTGAAAATCCTTCACATTCAATACTCTCCATATCCCACCAAAGAAGGCAACAATGTTGATAATGAGCAACAGAACCATTGGAGCCATGAACACAGCTGCACCCTGGAAATCGAACCTACCTTCCTTATACTTCTTCATCTTCTCTTCGTCGATAGCTTTGTTTGACAAGGCTAATTTCATCTTATTCAACCCCAACCGCTTCTTCATTGCTTCTAGTATTGCAAATATGCTTGTGACCGACTTCAGAATCCAAATTCTTTGTTCATCCCACCACATTGCCACAGACCCTTCCCCGGAAACAACCTCAACCAAATGTTGAATCTGAGTGGATACAAACACAAATGCAAACACTGCAAACCAAGGGTCTGTCACCTGTCATAACAGCAAAATCAAACCTTCTCATTTTCAAGTCACAGCAAAAGTTATCTTCATCACGTTACAAGCTAAAATAAGACAATATAATACCTTTGGAAAGACAGGGATTCCTTTGAGGAGGCATAGTTGAGGTACAATGCCGTATAGGATGAAGAAAATAGCATAGAGGGATGACATTGTTAGGAAGCAATAAGTGAAGGAATGCATTATGGACATGCTCAAAAATCCATGAGTGAAAGGGCTGTATTTGGAGAAACCAAGCAAGAGAAGTTCAGACAACCACTTAACCAATTGAATCATGCCTTCTTTGATGTCAGTGGGGGCACAACCTAAGAAACATGGCGTTTTGGGATAAAGATAAACTGATCTCCATCCTCTGGTATGAAGAATATACCCAGTTCCAGTACTCTCAAGTAAGATCACATATGAGAATCCCACCTGCGTGTACCAATCAATTAAGATGAATTGAAAACCAAATATGATATACATAAATGCTGTTAGATGCATATATTCTCAACACTTGCCTCTGTACCCCATTTTGTGTTGTTTTCGTAGGAACAGGAGCACACTGCAAGAGCTTCTCTCAACGTTTCTTCTCTTGAACTGCTTTTTTTGGTAGTTTTCTGTCCACGGATGACCTTCAGTGATTCAACGAACCCAGTAGAGTTGCCAAAGTACTTTTGTGCCTCTTGCAGATAGTCATCTACAATCACAGATTGAAAATTAGATACAGTTTCTTTAATGGAATGTGACTGAGAAAAGTAAACCATGCAGAGGCCATATTTACGTACTCTTTTGGTTAGGACTTCCAAATAGTAACGCACTTCTACTCAAGTAATTTCCACTGCCAGAAAGACCAGGACCTCTCAGTCCATCCATGCCTTGCCACATTGTCTAAAAGAAAAAGTACAAAATTTCATCACACAAGTGATAAAATAAAACAGACAAAGGATATATATATGATTGATTACCTTAAAAGCAGTCCTAGTTTGACTATCGTAGATGTCTTTTTTGCTAAGGTTGTGAAACATTTGAGGGAATTGAACAAATGCAGTATCTTTGGAGGTGTGAGGATCAAGGAAGAAACACATGGCTTGTTTGGCAGAGGTTGGATCATTGCAATACATATCACAATCCACTACTAGGAAATAAGGTGCATTACTGAGAAAACCCGAGACTCTGAGCTGCAACCACAATTGAAAAATGGTTACATTGATGAAGCAAGAAACGATAAAAAAGAGTAGAAAATCAAATTCAGTTGGTACAAACAAACCAATGTGTTGAGGGCTCCTCCTTTGAATTTGTGAGGAAGGGATGGCCTTCTTTCCCGAGACACATAAACAACAAGTGGCAAACCTGGCTCCTCATTTATAATCTGAACACATGCAAATACCAATTAGTTTTTTTTCTTTCTCTTCCACTAACGAGCAAAAGTTTGAATTTGGATTCTCTGCGGAGTTAAAGTTTGAATTTGGATTCTCTTGTTGAGTTTTTTTATGTTGTTTCTCTACTGTATTTGTGTTTCCATTGATCACCACTAATTTTGATGTTTTTAAATATATTAAAAAAATATTTAAATGTCAACACAATATAACTTTTAATACTTAATAAAAAACAGCACGAAAAAAAAAAATAGAAAATCTGGACTCAAAAAGTTTGCATAATTGCTCCAACAAATACGATTCATCATTCATTGGAAAGGGTGCGTATATATTCTGTTCATTCAGTCTATACAAATCTTTCAAAAACCGCATAGTTTATATTGGAATTAAGTCATCAACAATAGTTCAATCTATCATTCAACAAATCTTTCAAAAAACAAAGGTTGTAGAGGAGGCATAAGAAAATAACTACTCAAATGTAATGTCTTACGACTAATAAATTTACAAAAGACTGATATATAAATAATTTTTGTGCAAATCAGCATAAGAATAATTACAATTAAAGTTTATTTAGGTATTAAATTATTTTTTAATGTTTTATATGTTTGTGAGATTAATCAAAATTTATTAACTATCGGGTTCACTAGGATAAAAGATAAAATGTGTCTCTTGATTGAGAATAAACTTTGATTCAAGAGAAAAAAAGTAAATAAAAAACTACACTTTAATATGCATTAAAGGTTCATCATCACTGCTACTGAATCCACAATAGATAAAGGTGAGATTGATAAGAGAAAAATTAAAAAAATGTATTTCAATAGAAGAAAGAAAGACAATTTTTACAAGAAAAAATAGAGGGAAATCAAACATTAAAAGATTGGTAATGAAATTTGAAATTTGAAATTCAAATAAACTGATCAAAAAAGGAGAAATATTGAAAATATTTATTTAAATTAGTTTGTCAGAAATTTTTTATTTTTTAAAAACATTTATTTATCAAAATAAATATATTTATTTATTATTTAAATTGAGTTAGTTAAGATTAAAATATTATTAATGTATATTATTATATAAAAGGATTCACCTTTTTGGTGTATATATTAATTTTTCAATTTTATCCTTTTAATAAATAAATTTTTAATTAAAATAGTTATATTATCAATTTTATCTTTTATGTGACATTTATTTTTTAATATTTATTGTTTTTTCAATTTGATATTGTTTTAAACTTAATCATTTTAAACCAAAACAACTATTTATAATAAAAATATTACCTATAAAATAAATAAAATTAATCAAAACAATTTTAAAAATTATTCATATTTACTTTTATAATTATACTTTATTATTTTATGTTATCATAAACATAAATTATATTTAATAATTTTGTTACATTTTACTCTGTATATAATAACCGTTTTTTTATATAAATATCTTATGTTATGGACATTATTAAAGGGATTATAAGATTTAGGGGCCAACAATGAAAAAAAAAGAAGAAAATAATTAGGACTCAGTTATCTATAACTATATATAAAGAGATTCTCTATTTTTTATCTACATTTTATAATTCTAACTTTACCCTTTATGATATAATTACTTTTAAAATTTAAAAAAAATAACAGTTACTTTTATAAATTTTTCTAAAATTATTTACTTATCCTCTTTCTTTTTTCTATTCATCATAAATTATTTTCTTATATTTTCTTTATACATTTTACTTTATTTTTAATAAATATAATTTTATTTTATTTATTAATTTAATAATATTATAATACCATTCATTACTAATATAAAATTATACATATTAAAAAGATACATACAGACCGGTATTATATAAAACATATAGATTGAGGTATACTATCTTATAAAAGCAGGTCATACTTTTTAGTTAAAAAGGTTAATACTAAAAGATTGAAACTTCATCATACAATCATATTAAATTAGATTTAATTGATGTTAGAGAGCTATCAAGGGTAAGTGTCCAACCTTTACTTGTAATAGTTTTAAGCCTTAATATAATACTTTTCTCATTAGATTTCCTTAATTTATGAATTTTTTTTATTTAAAACCTTTTATGTTATAATACCATAAAGTTTTTAATTTTTGACCTGTGTCTTCGATTTCTAATAGAGAAATGATATTTAAATAAAGTTGAAAAAAAAATCTAAAAAGTATATTTCATTATAAAATTTTGGGAAAGACATTTCGAATTTATTTTATTTTTTTTGCTGATTTTTTAGTATTTTTTTGAAATGCATTGATGATCACTAATTTTAAAATTTTAAAAAATGTTAATTAAAAAAATTTAAAATGTTAATATATAATCACTTAAGTATCACTAAAAAATTTATATTCGATTTAAATTAGATAAGTTTACTTTAAAAATCGAAAGTCAATTCAATTTTATTTTCTATTCCTATGTTGTAATTTTAAAATATATTGATTGTAAAGTTTTAAAATATATTAAAAAAATTTTAAAGTATTAATATATAACATGGTTTTAATGCTCACTAAAAAATATAGATTTGATTTGGATAATATTATTATAATAAATAAATTTTGATAATTTTTTTTACGATTAAAGTCAATACATTATTGGTTTGTAATATAGAAAAATAGAAAGTAGAAAAATAAAAAATTACTTACAAGATTATAATTTAGGTTATAAAAGAAAAAAATAAAATTTAATTGTTGGATAAATATAATATAATTCCTATTATTTTGATTCTCAACTTTTATTCATTGTGTAATATCCTAATTTGGTATGGATTATTAATTAATGTTTCATTATTTTGTTTAAAAAATATCAATGGTTTGGATTAAGCCAAACTAAAAAGTAAATGATAAGAGTAAAAAAATATAATTTTTCTTAAAGAAATGATAGGTTGACATCTATATTTGACCACTTTTTTACCATCTTAAAATTAACTTGTAATTCAAGACAAATTAACTTGTAACTTATGAAGGTAGTAAAAAAAGTGGTAAAATGTGGTGTAAACCTATCATTTCTCTCTCTCTTTTTTTCTTAAAGTGTAATTTCCAGTCATAAAAGGAGAATCCGAAGGTTGGTTAGAAAAAAGAAAAAAAAATGGAAGTAGTGACGTGATCCATTGAGCAAATGTGCAGAGAAGTTTTTGTGGAGAATGATGTTGGTGTGAGGCAGTCCCATACCTCAATACGAGGAGCCCTGTCGGTGACAATTCGAAGATTGTTAGGGTCTGAACCAAATTTCTCGATGTTCTTCTGCATTTTCTCGTATTTAGCCTGTAAATAGCAAGAAAGAACAGTGTGAGTTTATATGTTCCATGAACTGATGATAAGAAGAAGATAGGTATATACCTTGATGAGGTCACGATGAGGCTTGAATCCCTGGAGGCGAAGAAGGTCTTCATCTTCTCCCATGGGAGAGAAGAAGACCTTGGGACACCTCAACTTCACCCCATACTTTCTGCAGAAGGGAACCCACTCCTTCGCGAACTCACCCGCCTCTCTCATCGCGTACAGAGTCACCGGACACCCACCGTCGTCCGACAGATACACCGCCAGCTTATCAGAAGGGTAGTCCATGGCAATGGCGGAAACAACCGTGTCCATCACCTGCACCGTGGGCTCCTTCTCAGGGTCCAGCGTGCACACGAAGATGTCCAGCCCCGGCAGGTTCTCCTCCCTCGGCAGCTTGTCGGTGATGGTTGTACGCGAGACGGGGTGCCAGCGGAAGGCCTGGTTGAAGAACCAGAGCGCAGAGAGAAGAAGCTCGGCGATGGTGATGAGTATCCATGGCGCGGTTGGTGGTTGGTGGAAGAGGTGTGATATGCGGTAGTAACAGAGGGAAACGACGGCGAGGAGGTGGATGAATATGTGAAGCCTGCTGAGAAACAAACATGGCTGAACCGTTTCTACGTGGTATCTGTACCTTCCCATCTTTCTTTCCTTCTCAACTCTCCATGCTTTCCATTCCTTTATATATATATATATATTTTCTCACTCTCCACCTCCTTACCAATCATCTTTCTCGCTTCTTTTAACAACCAATTTTTTTTTTTTTAAGAAAAAAAATGTTCTTTTACACCATTTAAAACATTTAACAATTTTAGAAGGATAAAATAGTTTTAAGAAAAATTAACTTTTACATATTTAAAAAAAAAAGTAAATAAT